>Ga0153996_1000021_pt1 | contig 121245 bp, 117 predicted proteins | sample TSNC080MetaG_FD_104728 | JGI IMG/M metagenome (GOLD analysis project Ga0153996, IMG submission 104728) | Attine ant fungus gardens microbial communities from North Carolina, USA - TSNC080 MetaG | ecosystem: Host-associated > Fungi > Mycelium > Unclassified | place: USA: North Carolina, Lumber... | reverse complement strand
TCAAAAACACTCTGGGGACTTACTTGTTTCAGTGAGCGTTCAAGCGCTCACTGAAATAGCAGCAGAGCTGCTGGGAGGTTACGAGTAAGTAGCGAAGCGGATTACGAGTATCCTCTTTGACTGTCCAGCTTAACGTAATACTTTCCGGCAACATCCGGATCGCTATGGCCAAGGATTTCTGGGATTATAGGCATTCCTGAGTTATTAGAACGTGCTATGTTTAGTGCTTTAATATCAGGTAATAAATTTGCCCTCAAGATTCGTGCTATCGCACTATCCAGAGGGCTTTTTCAATTGGTATTAAGCGGTTTACGTTGATAATCCTGGTAATTCGCTTCATTCCATTTGTAGCCCTTGGTGCTGGGAACGAAATTCCACGCAATGTCTTCTACGCCATTAACTACCTTATCACAATCAGTTAGAAAACCAAAAGCGGGATGACTAAATACCATATAATAACTTTCCGGAAATTCTTTTAAAGTAAATCCGTCAGGGATTTCGCCATTATAGTCAGCCATCACTCCTACTATTTGTTCTGTTTTCCGACCGGAAACAATATAAACAAGTCGCTGACATTCTTTATATTGCGATTATTATATCAAATAAAATATATTTATATATTGACAATCATTATCATTAGTATTATAATATAATTGATAAATGAAAATCATTATCAAAATCACTCTTGTTCAAATAAAAAGGAGCAGTAATTATGGCATTAGCAATGGTTAATAGCGGTGAAACGCGCATCATTAAAGAAATCCGTGCGAAAGAAGCCGTCAAAAAGCATCTTCAGAATCTGGGATTCATATCCGGCGAGCAAGTTCAGGTCGTGGGTGAGAACTTAAATGGAATAATTCTTTTAGTTAAGGGAGCAAAGGTGGCGATAAACCGAGGCCTTGCTTCACAGATTATCGTCAATTAAATTAGGGAGGCAGAAATGGAAGTCACATTAAAACAAATGCGCATAGGCGATTCGGGTGTGGTTGTCGGTATCGGAAGCAAAGGACCGATGAAGCGAAGATTAATGGAAATGGGAGTAACCCCCGGGGCTGACCTTAAAGTCGTTAAAGTGGCCCCTTTGGGGGACCCGATTGAAGTCACCTTGAGAGGTTATGAGCTTAGCTTGCGCAAAAATGAAGCAGAGCAAATCAAAGTCAAACTGGATTAAAGCATTGAAAGGATGAGGGAATAACAATGAGTATGACAATTGCACTGGCAGGGAATCCCAATAGTGGAAAGACTACATTATTTAATGCCTTAACCGGATCAAGGCAGCATGTGGGAAACTGGCCGGGAGTTACTGTTGAACAGAAAAAGGGAAAATACCGTAAGGATAAAAGTATTGAAGTTATTGATTTACCAGGTATTTATTCATTATCTCCATACACTCAGGAAGAAGTTGTTGCGAGAGATTACATAATCAAAGAAGCACCAAGCGTCGTTATTAATATTGTTGACGCAACAAATTTTGAGAGAAACTTATACTTAACACTTCAGCTGTTGGAAACTAAAATTCCGACTGTGATAGCTTTAAATATGATGGACGAAGTGGAAGCGTCAGGCACTAAGATTGATATACCAAAATTAGAAAAAGATTTAGGTGTTAAGATTGTACCAATTGTTGCCAGAAGCTCTCAAGGTATACAAGAATTGATGGAGACTGTCAAAGATATTGGCGGGAGGAATCTGGCTTCAATACCATTGGACGTATTTGATGGAAAGATAAAGAATGCCATCGAAGAAATAAAGGCTTTGGGCATTGATGACTGGAGGGCAGTTAAGCTCTTAGAGGGCGATGAAATATTAATGAAAACCCTGAACGAAGAAGAGAAGGGCAAAGTAGAAGCTATCATTGCCAAGACAGATGCAGTTGTCGGAGGTGATTGTGAAGCAGCCATTGCCGATGCCAGGTATCAGACGATTGGTAAGATTGTCAGTAAATCAGTTAATAAAAAGGGTGGAGCCAAACGGGTAGAAACGCTGTCAGACAAAATCGATAAAGTCGTTACAAACCGTATATTGGCTATTCCGATATTTCTGCTTGTTATATATCTTATATTTAAGTTTACATTTAGTGAGGGTCTTCCGGGAGTGTGGCTGCAGACTATTGTTGTTGATTTCTGGGATGGAACATTGGTTCCCGCTGTTATTGGATTTTTGGAGAATGCAGGAGCTGCCGGCTGGGCCTTAAGTCTGGTTGGAGATGGCATCCTTGCCGGTATCGGCGGTGTTATATCTTTCCTGCCGCAGATATTAATATTATTTTTACTTCTTTCAATTTTAGAAGACAGTGGGTACATGGCCAGAGTTGCATTTGTTATGGATCGTTTGTTCAGAAAGTTCGGTTTGTCGGGAAAATCATTTATCCCCTTACTGATGGGATTTGGCTGTTCTGTTCCAGCCCTGATGGCCTCCAGAACTCTGGAAAATGATAAAGAGAGAAGACTGACAATGATGATTACCCCATTCATGTCATGCGGCGCTAAAGTGCCTATTTATCTGATGTTTGCCGCAGCGTTGTTTCCTGCATCGAATCAAGACATAATTATGTATTCTATCTATATGTTAGGTATTGTTGTGGCGATTATATGCGGCATTATATTAAGTAAGACAATGTTTAAGGGTAATGTTTCTAACTTTATTATGGAACTGCCCCAATATCGAATACCTACATTGCGAAGTATACTGATTCACGGCTGGGAAAAGGTTAAAGGATTTGCCGTCAGAGCCGGTACGATTATCCTGGCCTCAACGATTCTCATATGGTTCCTGGCAAACTTTAATTTCTCAGGTATGTGCGAGATGGAAGATAGTATATTGGCTTCCATTGGTAACGCGATTAAGTTTATTTTTACCCCGTTGGGATTTGGAGACTGGAGAGCCGCTGTCGGTGTAGTAACCGGATGGATTGCAAAGGAAAATATTGTTGCAACCTTTGGTGTTTTGTTTGGAGCCGGTGATGAAATTGTAGAAGCAGCCATGGAAGGCTCAGATGTAATTCCCGGTTTGACTGATGTCTTTACAAAAGTTTCAGCATATTCTTATATGGCTTTTAATTTATTATGTATGCCTTGCTTTGCCGCCGTAGGAGCTATCAAGCGGGAGATGGGCACATGGGGCTGGACTTTAAAGACCGTTGCCTTTCAGATGATTGTAGCCTACATAGTAGCGTTGTTGATTAACACTATTGGCAATTTAATATTTTGACCACTTAAGGAGTAATCGCATCGCAGCCTGGCGGCATTTTGGCAGGAGCCCTACTCCTGTTGAAACAAGCAAGTCCCCGGAGTGTTTTTCACCCCGTCACATCGCCTAAGAGGGGGGGGACTTACTTGAAGCGGTTAAATAAAAGTGGTGGGAGAGAACAATGAATCAAAAAGAGGCGATTATAAAGTATTTGCATGAAAAGGGCTATCGCCTAACGGAGCAAAGGAAACTATTGATTGGCATTATTTTAGAGGGCAGCTTTAATACATGTAAAGAAATATATTATAAGGCTGTCAAACAAGACCCTGCCATAGGTATAGCGACGGTTTACCGAACGCTGTCTATATTGGAAGATTTGAATGTGATTCATAAAAGCTGTATTTATACTGTGGTTTATGGTAATGTTGAGAGTGAGGATAAACTTTAATTGAATGTAGAGTAGCATTATGAAAGAAGAGGTAATATGATCAATTATATTATAGCAATAGTGGCTATTATAATAGTTGTTGCTGTTATTGCGTCTAAGATTAAAGGAGTGAAAGAAGGTAAATCAGGCTGTAGTTGTTCTGGCTGCTCCGGACAATGCCAAGGCTGTCATGAACAAACAGAAAATCAAGGATAGCAATAGCATCTAATTTATGACCGGTTCTGGTCAATTCTCTACTGTGACGAAATCCTAAAAGCATATAAAAGCGTCCTAAGCCCTTTAAACATAGGCTTTAGGACGCTTTTGCTTCCAAACTTGAGATACATTATCCGTATGTTAGCTGTCTACTTCGATTTTATTGTTTCGGTAGTCCTTCAATTATTTATATTTTTATTATTGACAAACAATTGAATATGTGCTATTTTATGGTTAGTGAGTTGAATCATTAACTGGTTGAGTGGGCATGGAGGTGGTTAATTGAATATTGAAAAGCCGGTTTTTATACAAATTATTGAGATGATTGAGAATGAAATTATCAGAAGCCGTTACAAGGTGGACGATATTATCATATCAACTACTGAAATATCAAAGCTGTTATCTGTAAACCCTACTACTGCTGTAAAAGCTGTCAGTATTTTAACCGATCAAGGTATTCTTTATAAAAAAAGGGGGATTGGAATGTGCGTAGCAGATGGCGCGAAAGAAAAAATTATTGCCCGCCGGAAAGAACAGTTTTTTGGAGAAACAATTCCATTAATGCTCAACGAGGCTGATACATTGGGCATTAGCGAAGAAGAGCTTATTAAAATTCTAAAGGAGCATAAACATGATTAGACTATCAAATGTTACAAAAGAGTACGCCCGTACAATGGCGCTTGACGATATTTCTCTTGATATAAGAGATAAGAAGATTTACTGTCTGTTGGGACGAAATGGCGCAGGAAAAACAACTCTCCTAAAGTCAATCGCCGGACACATCAATGTAAATGTTGGCACGATTGAGGTTGATGGACAGCATGTGGACACTATGAAAATGCCAGCAGATGTCCATTTTATTGAAAGCGGATCTTCTCATTTTAACGCAAAGATTATCGACTTAATTAATATGGCAAGGGACTTACAGGATGATTTTGATTATGAGTTTGCCAAAAACATGCTGACACGCTTTAAACTGGATAAGGAGAAGAAATACAAACAGCTTTCTTTTGGTATGCAGACTATGGTAACCACTCTCCTGAGCCTTGCCAGCAAAGCTAAAATAATCATCCTAGATGAACCGGTTTTAGGGTTTGACGCATTTATGAGAGAGCAATTTTATGATTTATTACAAGAAAGCTTCGATAACAATCCCAGGCTCATCATTGTTTCAACCCATTTGATTGATGAAATCGCAAAAGTTGCCGAAGACATAATCATTATCGAAAAAGGCAAGATACTGTTAAACACATCTATCAACGACATTGACGAAAGGGCCTATTCGCTTACAGGCATAACTCAGGATGTAGCCCCGTTTAGGAACAAGCTTAACGTAATAGGCGAAAAAGTAGTAGGCGGATTTATTTCATTGTTTGTATTTGACAACCGGGTTGACCCTCCAAAGGATGTTAAATTACAACCTTTGGGGCTACAAGAATTTTTTGTAAGTTTAGTTGGGAGGAATGATTAAAATGAAAAAATCACTTGTAGTTGCAAAAATTAATCTCAGACAATCAAAGTTAGCTTACCTAATCACAGCAATCACTTGCGGTGCGGTTTCGGTATCCCTCTTTGTGAACTTCTGCATCGGGATGGAGGACAATGGCGGTGTGAGCATTGGGAATATGTTATTTTTATGCATCATTTTGTGTGCTGTTTTTATACCGACCCTGAATTTCAAAAGACTCATGCACTTAAATGTAAAGAAAATCAACTTTTTCTATGGGAGCTTTTTAAACTATATCCTACTCTCCGCCATTATTTCTGTACTGAATCTTGTCTTTTTCTATACAATTGATAAGCTGTTCATGACAAGAACGGGAATTATGAACCTCGTCGAGATATTTGGATGGATAAATAATGGTATTTTTCTTGCGTTCCTGCAGCAATTTGCTTTTTTACTCTTGACGGCTGCTTTCATTCACACATTAACTGCTTTGCAATCTTCATGGGTTGGTTGGGTTACTGATTTGGCTATCGCAGCGATTTTAAGCGTATTTATTCCAATTGCCCCACTCAGGGCGTATTTGGTTGGGTTCTTTAATCTAATCATATTTAACAGTAATGCATTTGCTCAGATCGGCATTTGTATCATTTTAAGTGTTTTAATCTATTCTATTAATCTGCCTGTTTTAAGCAGAAAAAGGATCTAGTATATGGCAGACGGATGACAATTCAAGGATATATTGCACGTAAGCGGTGTGACAGAGTCAAAAACACTCTTAGGACTTCCTTGTTTCAGTGAGCGTTCAGGCGCTCACTGAAATAGCAGCGGAGCTGCTGGGAGGTTATGCTTTTTATATCCAGCATCGTAATCTGCGCTTTAGTCAAAATCTCTACGTGTCACCCAATCATGCGGCAGTCTTACCTCTTCCCAGCTGCTGTCATCAGCGAAATTCTTCCAGTATTTTTACCTCTTCCAGGCTACAGGCATATCCATCATTAAAAAGAGGCCAATTCTCAATAAAAATATCATCTGTTTCAAACAGTTTGTGTATCACAATTTTCAACCTCTCTGGAAAGTCGAAATATCCAAGACTGACCGGCACCTCCTGTCCAGTGTAAAAATGATCGTTGATTTTTTTGTCTCTAAAATAAACTTCCATACTTTCTCCGGCGTAAGAAAGTATTAGAATTGTGTCCCGGCCTTCTTGACGATTTTCCTGCTCTGGATAGGAAATTGAGATTTCATAGACTATGCTTTGCTCCGATTCTGAAACTTGTACCGTCTTTACCTTTGCCGGTTTCCGAACATTTTTTCGCTCATAAACCGTAAAACCATCCTCCTGGCCACATTCAACAAATCCCTTAATTTCTCTTTTTAATTTGGGGAAACATTTGACAACGGTATTACTGCCTCCGGTAACCTTAATCTCACCATTTTCTTCCCAGACAAAGTTGTCAGCCAGAATCAGATAATCCTGATCAAGGCTCACTTTCCATGCGTTCAATGCCTGATCTCTGGATAAATGCAGTATTTCAGCTTTTTTTTCATCCGCCCAAGAAAACTGTGGTACATAATCCCCATAGAATACATACAGATCCCCAGCTCCAGTATGCAGGAGGCACAGAGGCGTTGCCAAGGCAGACGTCAATACAGCATCTCCCATTTTCATTCGATAAGGGAAGAAGCCATACACTCCGTCAACGAAATCCACTGGTGGAAAAGTTACGTTCTCTTCCTCACAAAGACCGGTCAAAGCCACATTGAAATGTGAATCCATCTTTCTTCTTCTCTGATAATTATTGAAAAATACGTATCCATGTTTTCCATCATGTCTGCAGGAAGTCCGTAAAGTGTGTAAATCATCCGGCTTTACATGCTCTGGAAAAATCTTCGTCTCAAGGGTTGCCATATCACTGCCAAAATCCCGTAAAAAGTAAGCAAGCAGCTTGATTTCCCGGAAACTATCAGATATTGTACCATACTGTCTGATCGGTGCATTAAAATCATAATTAATTTCCGGCAGATTATTTAAAGAACCCGTACGATGACTTTCATTTAATGTGGAAAATTTTCCTTTCGGATTGCTGCCACCATGATACATATAATAACCAAGCAATGTCACACCACTTCCAAGTTTAGCCAGTGACATTGCTCCTATGTCTTTACCCGATGCAACCGGTCTTCTGTGTCCGGTCACCTGCAGACCGCCTCCCAGCTCCGCTGTTAAAAACGGGAATCTTGATTCATCAAAAGTCAATTTATCATCTACATGGTGATCACAGGCAATTAAAGCATCATTGCGATCATAACTGAATACATAATTTCCATTAGCATCCAGTTCTGTCGTTCTTTGATCCCATGGAGCCTCACAATAGCCCCCCATAACCGGAAGCAAGTCTCCAATACAGGCTCCGCCCCAGCCTGTGGCGGTATATAGTGGTGTCTTAAAACCAATTTCCTGTGCCAGAGCCGTCAGTCTTCGTATATGTTCTTCTCCGGCTTCACCAACCAGACCACCTACATGTCCGTATTCATTCTCAATCTGCACACCGATAATCGGACCACCATCTTTATACAAACAGCCCTTTACCTGTTCAAAAATCTGTTCCCAGTAGCGTCTGACATATGCCAGATATGTCTCATCATTGCTGCGAAGCAGAACACCCTCCATTTCCTTTTTCTGCAGCCAGTCCGGAAATCCACCGTTCCTGACTTCTCCGTGTACCCAAGGGCCCAAACGCAGAAACATCAAAATTCCCACTTTCTTGCAAAGCTTAACAAACTTTCTTAAGTTCCGGCAGCCTTCAAAATCAAAAACACCTTCTTCTTCCTCATGGTGGATCCATATTGCATAGGATGCAACAATTGGCAAACCTCCCGCTTTCATTTTTCTTAAAGATTCTTCCCAAAGTTCTTCTTTATATCGACTGTAATGCATCTCTCCCATGACTGGAAACCATGGCTGTCCATCCTTTATTAAATAACGGTTATTGTAATCAAACCCTGTTTTCATGTATTTTCTTCTCCCATCATTCAACTACTTATCCTGCTCTATTCTGCGCGAACTCTGTTTGTCGATTTGCGAAATAGAATTTCATAGTCCATCATTGCTTTCTTGTCATATTCGTTCCCCAGCAGATAGTTAATCATCTGTTTTCCGATCATATTCCCTATCTGCCTTACAGATACGCTGACAGTTGTAATAGCTGGCGAAAAACAGCTCAAACTAGGACTGTTATAGAGAGATGCTATTGCTATATCTTTGGGAATCCGATACCCATCCGCCTGCAGCCTTGACATGACACTGCTGCATATCACATCATCTCCGCATATAATGCATTCCACTTTTTGAATCATTAAATCACTGATAACAGTATCCAAAAATTCCATTTCTAGTGCACCAGTATAAAAGCACTGGCTTTGTTTTGAAATTCCATTTTTTAGAAGAGCACTACAAAAGCCATCATAACGGCTTTGATTCACCTGGTAAGCAAGATCCTCCACTATCAGAGCAAATTTCTTATATCCACGACCAATCAAAAGCGTAGTCAGATTCTCTGATGCCGCCTTATTGTCTATATCCACCTGGATTACCTCGTCATATCCACAAACACCCGTCATGCCTACTGGAAAATGAATGTCCGTCAGGTACTGCACCGCCTTATCACCTTCCATACTACGGGTAAGGATTATTCCATCCACCTTTCCGTTTTCTACAAGATCACGGATGGATGAAGGATCATGTGCTATTCCTGTTGCGACCAGTACATTATATTTCATCAATGAGCTAACTTCGCAGATTCCCAGAAGACAATCTTGGAAATAGGGAGTTCTATTCGCATATGCGTCTGCCGGCAGAACCACACCAATATTGCAGGTGCTTACTAATCCTGCTGGCTTATCTGTTTCCTCCAGTGCCCCCTGTTCTCTGGCAAAAGAAAGGATTCTCTCTCTGGTTTCTTTTCCAATCCTCCCCTTTCCTGACAGGGCCCTGGAAACCGTACTTTTAGATACACCCAAATTATTTGCCATCTCATCTAATGTCATAACCGCCTCCTATTGTCTATATGAGAAATGGGACTGCCAAATATATAACAGCCCCGTTATCATTAGTTACCTTGCTTTTTGGCAGCATACTCTGAGGCCTGCTTTTCCATTTCAGCAATAATATCACGGATACCCGCACTCTCCAAAGCCGCTTTCATTTTTTCAATTGATCCCTCAACATCTTCTTGCAAACCGTTAATCAACGGATCATAATAGTTGCCCACAGCTGCCTCAACTGCAGCCATCTGTGTAGTAACATTGCTGGAATCAAAATTGAATCCATCATATATGTGTTCTTCTTTCTCATTACTCAAAAAACTTTCTTTCATTGTATCACGGACAGCATCCAGAGCAGTTCTCTCTTCTACATACTCTGTCCTAAAAATATTCTCATTTTTCCAACCCCAGTTGCAGTTGCTGTCTATACCATAAGTGCTGTCATCAATAATTTTATATTGATTGTCACCTGCTGCTTCCCAGTGTTTCCCTTCGATTCCAAGCATCGTAAGATCCTGGATCTGCGGATTGGTATAGAACTCGTTTAATACCATCATGGCTCTTTCCGGATTCTTGCTGTTTACATTAATTGCCATACCATTATTAATATAAGAGCTTACTTTTTTTGGCTGTGATGATACCGGATCGCAAAGCGTTACGTTCCAGTCCGGATGTTCAGCGTTCGCCTCTTTCGCATATTTCCAGCAGCTGTCCATATTCCACATCATCCCAGCGGTTCTTCCGGTAAGCAGGCCGGTCTGTCTATCATCGTTAGAATTCAAAGTATCTGCAGACCAGCATCCTGCATCTGCCAATTCTTTTGCTTCTTTACAATATTCCTCAAAACCATCCCAATCTAACAGATAAGTAAAGCTCAAGTCATCCTGATCCTGGCAATTATATAGAATCAATTCCCCCCCTTTCGGTGCGCCGCCAGTGGTGGACAGCCCCTTATCCTGAAAGTACTGATAGAATGGAGCGCCATTAGCAGCATAGATACCATCATCTGCACACGCCAAATAGAATTTCCGAAGTTCATCCCATGACGTAATATCATTGATATCATATTTCTCCATCAGATCCTTTCTCACTGCGAATACATCCTGTGAATGTTCTTTTTGATAGTTTGGAACCATATAGGGCGCATCATTGATTTTCGCCTGACTCCATGCCACTTCCGGCACTACTTCCCAGATACCAGAAGCATATGTCTTGACAAATTCTTCTGTCATTGGGTAGAAACCGCCAAGTGCAACTGTTTGCTCATAATGTCCCCAACTGGAAGCCGTAAAGATTAAATCAAAATCTTCCTGTGAGGAAAAAAGCAATGAGTATTTTTTATCATGCTCACCCCATGTGAGAAAATCAACGCTAACAGAGCAATTCAGCTTATCCTCTAAAATTTTGTTTATTTCATCGTAAACCTCATCAAAGTCCGGTGTTCGCTCTCCCAGTAGATACATCCTCAGGTCAACATGCTCAGAAATATCTGCCCCATTATATGTTTTCCCCTCTTGAGAAGTGTCTGCTGACTCTTTTTCGTTTGTCGGAACAGAAGAACCACAACCTGCCAAAGCACCTACGATCATCGCCGTTACTAGTGCCAGTAACAATACTTTATTCATTCCTTTTTTCATAAGAACCTCCTTAAAATATTTAATATAGAATCTCTTTTTATGTAAATATACATCTCACAATGTATATTCCTAATACAACATGTACATGTGACCTCTTTTCGCACACCTCAGCCTTTAACGGCTCCAATTGTAATACCCTGTACAAAATACGTCTGTATAAGTGGATAAGCCAGAATGATCGGACCTGTTACCACAATAGTAAGTGCCATCTTCAATGTCTCTGTTGGCAGTGAGACAGAACTTGCTATTGTGCTGCTGACAGAATTGTTTGAAATCAATGTTTTATATGCCTCAATATTATTTACCTGCTGATATAGAAAATACTGAAGCGGATATTTAGCCTCATCTTTAATATACAGCATTGCATTATACCAGTCATTCCAGTAAGCTAAAGCGATAAACAGACCTACTGTGGCAAGAGCTGGCTTAATTAGTGGTATAACAATTCGAAAAAGTATTCGTACTTCTCCACACCCATCAATCTTAGCTGCATCAATTAGTGAATCAGGAAGTGCTGTAATATAGCTTTTCATAATCAGTAAATTGTATACGCTAAACAATAACGGCAGCAAAAGTGCCAGATAACTGTCTCTCAAGTTAAGGGTTCTTGTCATCAATAAATAAGACGGAACTAATCCCCCACTAAACAAGGTTGTAAAGTAGAAAAAAAATGAAAACCTATTTCTCCATTCAAAATCTTTTCTTGACAGTACATAAGCTGTCATTGTCTGCATTAGCAGACCCAGGACCGTCCCCGTCACGGTCAGGCAAATAGTAGTCGCATACGCACGTAATACTACCAAAGGCTCCTTGAATACAGTCTTATATGCGTCCAAGCTAAACTCCTGCGGCAAAAGACTAAATCCGTTTTGCATAATTGCTGCCTCTGAAGAGAATGAGCCTGCCACAATCATAAGAAATGGAATCAGGCAAACCAGCGCAACAACACCACAGAATGTATATGCGATAATATTTAACGTAATTATATCAGAGCCCTTTTTTATTCTCAACCTGTTAGATTTCACTTTCACCCCTCCTAAAATAATGTATACTCTTTGTCGTATTTACCAACCAGCTTATTTACAGCAATGACTGTAATAAAGCAAAGTACAGACTGAAACAGACCCATAGCAGCTGACATACCAAAATTATTACTGCTTAGCAACGTACGGAAGGTCAATGTGTCAATGACATCCGTATAATTGAACAGAAGTCCGTTATCTCCAACCAAATTGTAGAATAAATCAAAATTACCCTTAAAAATCCCTCCAATGGATAAAAGCAGAAGAATAACCGTGGTTGGCATAATCATTGGAATTGTAACTTTGAAAATTCGTTGAAATACATTCGCCCCATCAATTGCCGCTGCTTCATAAATGGAAGTATCAATCCCCATAAGTGCCGCAAGATACATCACAGATCCATAGCCAATATTTTTCCATGTATTAAAAAATATCAGTATAAATGGCCAAACCTTTGGGGTGGTGTAAAAAGAAATCCTAGTTCCGCCAAAAAAAGTAATGAGCCGGTTCATAATGCCATAGTCCGAACTGAAAATGTTATATGCCATTACTCCCACAATAACCCATGATATAAAATATGGCAAAAACATGACGGACTGTGTCAATTTCCGATAATGCTTATTGCGTATCTCCGTTAATAAAATGGCAACGGCAATCTGAGCAATCGCATTAACTACAATAAAAATCAGATTATACAGAACTGTATTTCTCGTCACCAAGCCGGCTTGACCGGAAGTGAAGAAAAATTTAAAGTTATCCAGCCCGTTCCAGGGACTCCCCCAAATCCCCCCAGCATAGCTATATTTTTTAAATGCCAGAACAATACCAGTCATTGGATAATAGCTGAATATAAGTGTATAAATAATGGCCGGCGAAAGCATTAGGAGAAAAACCCGATACTTGTAAAGTTTTTTTAAAAATCCTTGTTTCTTTTTCATTGCTCCTCCTTTCTTTTAGTTTTGCGCCTTTGTTGCGCACCGTAGTGCTTTTTTACTATATATTAATTATATTTCCCTCTCGTTTTGTTGTCAATTAACAACTCTCCCAATGTTTTTTTTAAAATGTAACGTATTTTTTATTCTTTCCTACAAGAATTGCGCAACTTTTCGTTTTTTGTTGCTCTTCATGAAAGTCACTATCGATAAAACAATAATTGCAAGCAATCTGCCTCTTGTTCACCTCCCGTTATCAGTGATGCAACACAATAAAGGCCATACGGCGTATCCCAATGTCCCTTCACCTCTTTTATCATATGCAACAGGCACAATACGACCCCAGCCTGGAATATGCATATTGCTCCCTGTTCATCAGAAATTGATTGATTTCCTCCTGAATAATGGTATAAGCGCTGCTACTTTTTAATCGGTCTATCTTATTCTTAATTTGCATGGTATAATTGGAAGTAAATTAGGGGCTTTCAGCTCCCGGCCACGAAATTTGTGCAGGAGGTGCAGAGTATGGCAAAACGTAAGATTTCCTCTGTAAAAGTACCTTATGGGATTAGCAATTATGAGGTGATTAGAGAAGAGAACTATCTGTATGTGGATAAAACCAGATTTATAGAAAAATTAGAACACATAAATATATTGCATTGTTCGAACAATATGGAAGAGGTAAGGATGTAAAATATAATTACCTGATAGAACTCAAGTATATAAAAAAATCACAGGCAGGGGCAGAAGGAGTAGAATTTGTCAGAGATAGTGCAGCCATGCAGATGAAGGATTATTTAAGTCTAAAGGAATTTCGAGATAATCCAAGGATAAAGGGAGTTGTTTATGTTGTGGTAAAAGATAAGATTGTATATTGTGAGGAGGTTAAGAAATAGATTAAGAAGTAAAAGGAATGCCCCTTTGGTGCTATCGGAGGTGCGAGTAGGGACCTCATAATCCGCCCCTTATTCCCCTTTTTTTTATATATTTGAGAGATGGTATAATCGTCAAAAATAGCAGTATTAAAATAAATAAGATAATCTGAATAAAATCAGTGATTCCAATTAAATCTGATAACTTATCCTGCTTAAACCGAGCAGAGACATGAATAAAAATGAGTATTGATGGAATTGATAACAGGCTGCTGATACAACCGATTAAACCCAACTGGATTACCCACATTTTGCCAAAATGCTTTATGTTCATTCCATTTATTCTTAATAAAGAGTATTTTGAGGAATTTAATTTCGTTTTCATTAGCATTTGACAAGAGATGCTGATAATAGTAACAGATATCACTAATATTGATAATATCGATGTAAAGGCGATAATGATAATGTTTAATCTCCTGTAACTTTCCAATTCGGATATGCGGTCTTCCAAATACATACTTGTCAGTTCAGAACCATATTCATTAACTTTTTCAGCAATGGTTTTGATTGATGTATTCTTATCTGCGAATATATCAATCCTGTTATATGTTGCTGGATATCCTAAGGCATCAAAGGAATCATTTAATGTTAATATATAGTATGTTTCACCCATAGTCACCTCAGTCTCCCACCAACCTACATAGTAAGGTTATTTAATAATGTGCTTTTTCCGGAACCACTTTTACCTAATATTACAATAATGTTCCCTTTAGTAATTTCGAGATTAACGCCATTCACAGCATGAACCTGAATGTTTTTTGACTTATAAGTTTTATAGATATTGGTTGCCACTAAGATTTCATCCATATGTTAGTCCTTTCAATAAATAATAGTTAGATTCTCCTGAATTTATTAAGTCCTGCCGTTTAACATTATATCCCATGAAGAACCTGGACATCTTCATTTAGATTTCTATCCGTACATTTGCCTGACATAGTTTTTTACCACATCAGCGAAAAGCGTAATGGTCGGATTCAATGCCTCTTTGACCCATGCCAGCAAAAGATCTTTTCCTTCAAATGCCTTGTCCCATTTAGAATAAAGAGGAATCGTTTTAAGATTTGAGTTTTTGGGGATAGAAATAACCCTATCCGTGATCGTGATCCCATATCCAAGTTCAACATAAAGAGTGCGAGCCATATTACTATTAGCATACTTGATGATTTTAGGGTAAAATCCGTCTTTCGAGCAAAGCTCTATCAGAGTTTGTACGGAAGAGTATACTTCTTTCTGCATAAAGACGATGAAATATTCATCCTTTAACTGATCCACATAAAGCCCCGTTTCATTGGCTAGCCGGTGCGTTTTAGGGAGCATGATCGATTGCGTATGTTTATACGTAAGAACCGTTTCTACGGGAGGCAGATGGGGCATTTCAAATTGTTTTGTAAATATAACATCCAGCTTGCCGTTTTCCAATCTCTCCCGCAGTTTGTGAAAGGGATGTACTTCTATCGAAATATCTACATTAGGATAGTCGGCGCTGAATTGCTGAATTATAGGCAATATGCAAAGATAGGGATCGGCAATATCCAAAATACCTATTGTCAATTGCCCTTCGGTACCCATATCAACCTGGCGGGCCCGGTCAAATGCCATGTCGAGCTGGTTTTCGACGGCGGAAAGCTCATGATAGAGTAACTTTCCTGCCGGCGTCAAAGCAACGGATCGATTTGTTCGGTAGAAGAGCTTGATATCCAGTTCCTTTTCCATCGCTGCGATTTGCTTGCTTAGCGTAGGCTGCGCCATGAAGAGACGACGTGCTGCCTCAGTGAAATTCAGGTGCTGTGCCACTGTTAGAAAAAATTGTATTTGCTGTGTTGTCATGTCCTTTACCTCTTTTTCATATCCGAATGCAGGTTATTTGGTAGTTTTCATAATCAAATTATAGCATAAAAATCCCTAAAGGAAAATCGACTATTTATTGCATGTTTTATTCGATATATTCTTAAACACATTCCGATATAGAATTATTTAAATAAAATAGTGCACAATAATTTCATGAAATATGCTGTTATTACTCCAAAACAAGGTTAAATTGTGATATAAAAGTGTTTTATTCCAAAACAGAATAGCATTACTATACAAATGAATTTTTAATTGTCCGATACCTTTTGTATAATATTAATAAGATTTAAGGTGCGAAGAAACAAACAAATTAAGACGAGGAGGAATTTCAATGAGTAAACAATCAAACTTAACCAAGAAAGGCACATCCGGTATCCATTACTTTATTACCGTAGCAATTATGATTCTATTTAGTGTGTTGCCCCCAATAGCACCGATTACTGCATATGGTATGCGTATTATAGGGGTGCTCATAGGTGCAATTTATGGCCTATCCGCAATAGGTATCCTATGGGGCGCACTAGCTGCCATTATCGGACTTGGGATTGCCACAGGGGATTTCGCCGGCGTTCTGGCTTCCTCTCTGGGAAGCAATCTGGTTTGGGGTATTCTGCTTATGCAGGTTATGCTGGAAACTATGCAGCAGGAGGGTGTCTCTAAATTTTTTGCCAACTGGATTCTTAACAGAAAGATTTTAAAAGGACGGCCATGGCTTTATTCTTTTGCGTTGCTTTTGGGCGTCTTCATCATTGCTACTACGAACCCGATTGCCTCCATGATGTTGTTCTGGAACATTATTTATATGACCTGCGACACGTTTCAAATGGAGCTAAATTCCAAATGGACACAATTTATGATTTTAGGAACTTGCGTAGCTGCGGGCTTCGGTGTTGTTTCACTGCCGATTATGAATAATGGTATTGTCGTTTCACTGAATTATTTAAATGTTACCGGTAAAGCCCTGAACGGCGTACAATATCTGCTATCTGTTTTTCCGGTGCTGATTATTTGTCTCGTTATATATATCTTGCTATGCAAATATATATTTAAAGTAGATGTATCCGCCCTTGAAGATATTGATGAATCCATAGTAGATCGTGAGGCGCTGATCCTAAACACAAGGCAGAAATTTGTTTTAGGCTCCTTTGTCCTGCTGATAATCCTTCTCCTCCTCCCCTCCATTTTACCGGCGGCATGGCCAATCAATGCATTTTTAAAAAACCTCGGGCTTTTTGGTATTAGTGGTCTTGTTATTTTATTTCTTTGTTTCCTTCATATTGCAGGCAAGCCGCTCATGGATTTTCAGGGCGCGGCCGAAAAGGGGATAAAATGGGCGCCAGTTTTCATGACGGGCATCATTCTGCCCGTTACAGGCCTTCTAACAAGCCAAGAAGCGGGTGTCATGGCATTTATCAGTAGTATTTTAACGCCAATTCTCTCCGGAAAATCTCCTTACATATTTGTGGTCATACTTGTGTTGATTGCTGTCATCCTTACAAATCTGACCCAGAATCTTATTATTATAGGTCTTTTGCTCCCCGTTGCATACGCTATGAGCGGTGAGGTTGGCATCAATATGGGAGTTATCACGATACTCCTTACCATTTCCGCCCACGCTGCTTTTCTCCTGCCAAGCGGCTGTCCTCCCTCTGGGTTAATGTTTTCGAATGAAAATATCAAACCCTCCTTTATCTACAAATATGGGGGAATCACTTTACTGGTATACACAGTCTTCGTGTTGACAGCCGGATATCTTTGGGTCAGCTTAATATTCAATTTTTAGATAGGAGGTTTTATATTTATGAAAAAAAAACCAAACATTATACTTGTTTTGATTGACGATCTGGGTTATGGAGATCTTTCCTGTACAAATTCTGATTCGAAAATACGGACAAAAAATATTGATAGACTGGGGGCTGAGGGTATGATATGTACTGATGCCCATGCCTCGTCTGCGGTATGCTCCCCCTCACGGTATGCACTTTTAACCGGACGTTATAACTGGCGTTCAAGGTTGAAAAAGACGGTGCTTCCAGGAACTTCTCCACCGCTTATAGAAGAAGGGCGCCTTACTTTGCCTGAAATGCTCAAACAATGCGGCTATAAAACTGCCTGTGTTGGTAAATGGCATTTAGGCATGGATTGGGCAACTCGACCCGAGGTGCAGCCAAGTTATGAATTATTTGATAAGATTTCTGACAGGCCAGATTTGGGACTCGACTACACGAAACCTATAAAGAATGGTCCTAATGCCAAAGGATTTGACTACTTTTTTGGTATGACTGCCTCTCTTGACCAGGCTCCATACGTCTTTATCGAAAATGATTTGCCGCAATCCTATCCAACACGTATTATAGGTAGTGAAGACTGCGACCATTCAATGCCATCAAGCATGTTTTTATGCGACAAAGGACCTGCATCGGAGGATTTTGATGTCAAGCAGGCTGTACCTGCCTGTGATGAAAAGGTATTAGAACTGATTGACGGTTTTGCCAAACAGGATGAACCATTTTTTCTCTATTATCCATCCCTCGCTGTCCATGGCCCACTTGTACCGGCAGACGAATATGTGGGGAAATCTGGTATCGGCGCTTATGGAGACTTTGTCCTGCAGGTTGATGGCTTTGTCGGCAAGTTAATGGATAAGCTGGAGGAAAAAGAGCTTGCTGATGATACCATTGTTATTTTTACAAGCGATAACGGATGCTCTACTATCGTCGATTTTGCTGCGCTTGCAAAATTCGGACATCATCCCAGTTATCATTTCCGCGGCGCAAAGGCCGATATATGGGAAGGCGGTCACAGAATTCCATATATTATTAAATGGCCGGAATATATTAAACCGGGTTCAATATGTGACGAGACCTTTTGCCTTGTTGATATGTTTGCTACATTTGCGGAAGTGAACAGCTATCAATATCCCGACGAGGCCGCTGAAGACAGTATCTCCGTGCTATCTCTTTTTGAGGGAAAGAAGGAGCCGATTCGTGATTATCTTGTGCACCATGCGTTGTTCGGTTATTTTTCAATCCGGCACAAAGATTGGAAGCTTGAACTTTGCGCCGGTTCGGGGAGCTTCAATTATCCGGTAGAGGGGAAGGATACCGAGGATATGCCGCCAATGCAGCTTTACAATCTCAGGGATGATATAGCGGAAAAAACGAATCTTTGTAATCAATATCCGGAGATTGTAGAAGAATTGAAGGCGGTGCTTACGAATTATATAACAAATGGACGTTCCACCCCGGGAAAACCGCAAAAAAATTTCCCATGCGAAAACTGGCCGGGTCTTAACTGGCTATAAATTGTTACAAGGCAGCGTTCCTATTTGTGGCGAGGGATTTTTGATAAGTGTTAATTTGATTGCAGTCTTTGGAAGTGATATGCTATACTGGGTTATACAAAGGTAATACGGTATTAAAGATTAAAAAAATGGAGGGGATAAGTTGAGAGTAACCATAAAGGATATTGCCAGAGAGTGCAAAGTTTCAGTTGCTACCGTTTCTCTTGCTTTATCAAATAAACCAAGCCGTATATCGGAAACTACACGAAGGCAAGTGTTAGAAATGGCGGAGAAGCTTCACTATAAGCCCAATCAGGCTGCGGTAAGCCTGGTTACTAAACAAAGTAAATTTATCGGAGTGATTATTAACGATTTAAGAAATTCGCATATTGCCTCTTTGTTTATGGCAATTGATCAAAAAATCCAGGATAAGGGTTATATTCCAATATGCCATATACTTAATGATGAAAATAAGGAGGAAAATGGTCAGGTTATTCGTGACCTGGTAGCTTCCGGACTGGCGGGAATGATATGGGGTAAGCCATATCTTGATTTTGATAATAATGATAGATTTGATATCAAAGAATATATTGAAATGGCCGGCATTCCGGTGGTTTCTATGGATGAATATGGGTTTAACTGTCAGGGGACGGATATATGTTTTGATTATTATCAGGCGGGTTACCTGGCGGCACAGCATTTAATAGAATTAGGCCATAACCGTATTGGCTGTGTCACAGGACCGATGAATTACAAGGTTACACTGGAACGGTTGAACGGCTATAAGAAAGCACTTAAGGAAGCCGGTATAGATTTTGATAAAGATTTAGTTTATCATGGGGATTATACAATGGTAAGCGGCAGCGAATCCCTTTCGTATCTGCTTGGACAAAAGGCCACAGCAATCTTTTCTTTTAATGATGAAATGGCATTTGGAATATATCAAAGTGCGAGACAATATGGTGTCCATATACCAAAAGATCTGTCGGTAATAGGTTGTGATAATGTTCCTTTTTCTAATGTATTGGAGGTTCCGTTGAGTACGATACATGTACCTGTACGTGATATCGGAAATGTAATGGGTGCTGAACTGGTAAAGGCAATAGAGAATAAAAGAGATGAACCAAGGAGAAAAATAGAATATAAACCAAAACTTTTATTAAGAGGAAGTACAATGAAATATCAATCATAAAAAATGGTGTCACTGTTAAGGCGGCACCATTTTTTTATTGATACAGTTATGAGCAAGTATATGCGAATATCTACTTTGACTTAGGATATGGAAAATTCTTCAAGGTTAAACGTTCAAACAAAATAAATCTTTGAAAAAAGTAAAAAAAAGAGTAGATTATATACAAAACATATGTTATAATACAATAAAATAATGAAAAAACTAACAAAAGCATTTCTAAAGTTGTTAAAACGTTTTAACAAAAGAAAGGGGGAGCAAGTGGATGGATAGAGAGCCTATTATCGAACTTAGAAACATTCGTAAAGAATTTCCGGGTGTGATTGCATTGGACCAGGTTAATATGCAAATCAGGGAAGGAAGAATTCATGCATTACTTGGAGAAAATGGTGCCGGTAAGTCTACTTTGATGAAAATATTATCAGGAGTTTATCGAAATTATGAAGGTGATATCCTTTACCATGGAAATACAATTCGTCTTAAAAATGAGAAAGACGCCTTGATAAAAGGAATATCCATTGTAACTCAAGAATTAAGTTTTATATCTGAACTGTCAATTGCGGAGAATTTATATTTGGGAAGAGAACCACAATTGATTTATGGGATGCTTAATAAAAAGGAGAGATTTGAAAAAACAAAAGAACTTTTAAAATTTATGAACCTGGACTACAATCCAAATTCATTAATGGGAGAACTGAGTGTAGCACAATGCCAAATGATAGAAATCTTAAAGGCAATATCCAGAAACAGTAAGGTTATTATTATGGATGAACCGACATCTACCTTAACAAGGAAAGAAACTAATAAATTTTTTGATAAAATAAAGGAATTAAAAACAAAGGGAATTGCACTTGTGTTTATTTCACACCGTTTAGATGAGGTATTTGAATTATGCGATGATTATACGGTGCTAAGAGATGGCAGGTATATAGCGTCAGGACTTTTGTCTGATATTGATCACGATAAATTAATTACTATGATGGTCGGGCGGGAAATAGCAGATATATATCCCAAATTGCCGGAACATGGAAATAAAACAGTTTTAGAAGTTCAGGATTTTAATTGTAAAGGTTTTTATTCCAATATTAATTTTACAATCCGGGAAGGTGAGATATTGGGATTGGCCGGTATGATGGGGGCAGGCCGCAGTGAAATTGCCCGTGCAATTTTTGGTATGGATAAAAAAGATTCAGGTTCTATATTGTTAGAAGGAAAAAATCATCATATTAAGTCCGTAAGCGATGCGGTAAAAGCCGGAATAGCTATGGTGACTGAAGACAGGGCAGGATATGGGATAGTAGGGATTCGCTCAATAGAGGATAATGTAATATTACCAAATAGTGACTTATATTCAGAAAATGGAATATTACAACGACAAAAAATCAAAGCAGGAGTAAAGGAGATTTTTGACCGGTTATCAATCAAGGCGACAGGAATAGAAGCCCTGGCAGGAAACTTAAGCGGAGGAAATCAACAAAAGGTAGTATTAGCAAAATGGCTTGTAAGGGATTTAAGCGTATTAATATTGGATGAGCCAACAAGGGGAATTGATGTAGGGGCAAAACAAGAAATTTATAAGTTGATTATCAAACTTGCCAGAGAAGGAATGGCCATACTTCTGATTTCTTCAGATATGCCGGAAGTATTATCTATGAGCCATCGGATTTTGGTAATTGCCGGCGGCAAAATTGCAGGTGAGGTAAAAGGGCATGAAGCAACACAGGATAATATTATGAAAAAAATAGTGGGGGTGGGTTTACAAAATGAAAAATAGGGCAAAGGATTTAAACTTGGCAATGTTATACAGAAAGTATGGAATTATATTAATTTTATTAATTCTATTCATTGCCTCAGCCTGTATAAACCAAAATTTTTTAAAAATACAAAACTTAATTAATATTCTAAAACAAATATCTGTAGTAACTATTATTGCTTGTGGCCAAACGATGTTAATTGTCTCCGGAATGATCGATTTGTCAGCCGGAATGGTCTGTACGACATCAGCGTGTTTCTCCGCTGGGGTACTGGCATCAACCGGAAATGTCCCTTTAGCAATTATCGTTGGCATTCTCATCGGTATGACTGCCGGTTGGGTAAATGGCTTTCTGATTACACACTATAAACTACAGGCGTTCATCGCTACACTGGCGATGACCAATGTGGCTAAGGGAATTGTCCAAATCTATACAGATGGAAAAGCGATCAGCGGAGTGGAAAAAATAAGGTTTTTGGGGCAGGGAAGTATTGGGATAATTCCGGTTCCGGTTATCATCATGCTGCTGGCCGTGGTTGCTATATCATTTATAATGAAATATACAACATTAGGTGTAAATATCTACGCAATTGGAGGGAATGAAAAGGCTGCCATTGCTTCCGGCATTAATGTAAACCGTAAAAAACGGATAATTTTCACTTTAAGCGGGGCTCTTGTAGGCCTAGCCGGAGTTGTGCTTATGTCCAGGTTAATGTCGGGACAACCTTCTGTTGGCGAGGGGTATGAATTTGATGCAATTACTGCAGTAATTGTAGGAGGAACGAGTTTCTTGGGTGGTATAGGAACAGTTACAGGGGCTTTAGTTGGTTCTATCATTGTAGGACTGATAAATAATATATTAAATTTACTACATATACCAAATCAATATCAACTCATTGTAAAGGGGGTGTTAATAGCCGTGGCCGTTATCATTGACATAAAAACGAAAGGGGATAAAAGAAGCGAATAAACTCCATTGCCAATGGAGGATAAGTTGTCAGGAAACTTAGTGTGAAAGTTTAAAAACAGGAGGTAAAAGCTATGTGTAAGAAAGGATTAACAATTTTATTAACATTATGTTTAAGTATTTTGGCGCTCACCGGATGTTCAGGTACAGGCCAATCATCATCGGGAAGCTCAGATAATAACTCTGAGGATGATTTTTTGGTTGGATTTTCCAATAATAGCGATACCTATGATTATTGTGCTAAATTTCGCAGCTATCTGAAAGAGGAGACGGAAGCTCTTGGGATAAAAATTATTGTTACGGATGCTGCGGGGGATACAAATGTACAAAATGGGCAGATTGATGATTTTATTGTTCAGAATACCAATGTTGTTTCAGCAATCAGTAACGATTTAGATGGCTCTGTCCCCGCATTAGAAGCGGCAAGAGCAGCCGATATTCCATTTGTATCATTTCTAACCACCATTACAGGCGCAGAAGATTATGATAAATTTATCTATGTTGGTTCTAGAAACTATGATGCAGGTGTTGTCCAAGGCGAATATTTGGTAGAAAACTTACCGGAAAATGCAGAAATTATTTATTTTACCGGTCCTCCAAATGACCAGCAATATATCGACCGCAAAGCCGGATTGATGGATACATTATCATCAAGAAGCGATATTAAAATTCTTGCAGAATATAATGTGGAAAATCAAAAAGACCTTGGTATGAGCACAACAGAGGATTGTATGCAGGCTTTTGAATCTTTTGATGCGATTGTATGCCAAAACGATGATTCTGCTCTTGGAGCAGCGGAAGCATTAAAATCCGCAGGACGTTTAGATGGCGTATCTGTTATTGGGATTGATGGTAGTGATCAGGCGTTGGAATCCATAAAGGCCGGCGAAATGACAATGACCGTACTACAAAACGCAAAAGAACAGGCAAAGGCAGGAGCAGAAGTATTTAGAAGAATTCGTGATGGCGAGGATCCTTCAGCCATTGAAGACGTATATGTTCCCTTCACAGAAGTGACAAATAAAAATGTGGCTGAATTTTTGAAATGAGGAAAGTCTAATGTTAAAATATAAAGATCCATCTTTTTCTACAAAAGAACGGGTGCAAGATTTAATGTCCAGAATGACATTTAAACAGAAAATAGACCAAATCACCTGCCTGGTAACAATTACTTCTGAGATGCCTGATTTTAAAGCGTTGGTTCCGGGAGGAATAGGGAATGTAGGGGCATTTACAGTGGCTGAAAATGCAGAATTGATAGTTGAATATTCTTATCGGCTTCAAAAATTTTTAGTAGAGGAAACACCACTTGGAATACCGGCTTTGATTCACTGCGAAGCCTGTGCCGGTGCTTCCTTTACAGAGGCAGATGTATTTCCAAGTGCAATTGCCCAGGCCTCTACTTTTAATCCTGCTATTGTGGAAGATATGAGTAGCCTGATTAGCCGGCAATTATGTGCAGTCGGATTCAGGCAGGCTCTTTCACCTGTGCTTGATATAACAAGGGACCCAAGATGGGGAAGAATTACCGAGACTTATGGCGAAGATCCGACCCTGACGGCATCTATGGGAAGTGCATTTATTAGGGGGCTGCAAAAGGAGGGGCTTTCCAAAGGGGTGCTGGCAACGGCGAAACATTTTATCGGGCATGGGATTACAGAAGGCGGATTAAATATGGGACGTAATCTTGTGACAGAAAGAGAGCTGCTGGAGGTTCATTGTAAACCTTTTCAGGCGGCGATAACCGAAGAGGATTTAGGAAGTATAATGAATTCTTATTGCTCAATTAATGGAGAGCCAGTTGTGGGATCCAAAAAAATTCTTTCAGATATACTAAGAGAAGAGATGGGATTTGCAGGTTTTGTAGTATCTGATTATATAGCAATTGATCGTCTTGTAGATCCCTTTTGTGTGGCTGGTACCTTTGAAGAAGCTGGAATCCGTGCAATAGAAGCCGGAGTAGATGTGGAATACCCAAGGCCAAAAGGATATACGTATGCATTAAAAAAGGCAGTGGCTGAAGGTAGGCTGGATATGACTATTATTGACCGGGCGGTTGAACGGGTTTTGACTGCAAAGTTTGATTTGGGATTGTTTGAACGGCCGTATCCTGATCAAAAGAAACTTCAGGGTTTATTGCACAAGGAGGAATCCGGAGTACTTAATTTACAAATGGCAAGGGAAAGTATTATATTATTAAAGAATGATCATAAGCTATTGCCCTTATCCAAAAAGGAAGTTAAAAAAATTGCCGTCGTAGGTCCTCATGGGGATAGTGTAAGAAGTTATTTTGGGACTTTTTCTTATCCGGCTGTCCTTGATATGACATTGTCAAGAGAAGAAGATGGCCAGGTATTTGAAGAACCAGGATTAATTATATATGATATTAAGCAAAGTTATATTGGGCAGATCAGGGAATGCTCACCGCGTATCGAAAAAAAGATTCATGAAAAATTTAAGAATACGAAAAGCCTGCGCCAGGCTTTAGATGGATATTTACCGGATTGTAAAGTGACCTTTGCAAAAGGAATCAATTGTGCCGGAACAGATATGGGTGGGATGGAAGAGGCTCTTGCCTGCGCTGCCCAGGCAGATATTATCATATTAACACTGGGCGGCAAAAATGGCTGGGGTGTTACATCAACAGTAGGAGAAGGTGTTGATTCTACTGAAATTGATTTACCCGGGCAACAGGAATTATTTGCACGAAAAATCCGGGCGTTGAATAAAAAAACAGTAGTACTTCATTTTGATGGACGCCCATTATCCAATGCATATGTTGCAGCTCATTTTGATGCTGTCTTGGAAGTGTGGCAGCCTGGTGAGTATGGCGGCCAGGCTTTATGTGATATCCTGTTTGGAAATTACAATCCTGCAGGAAGGCTTCCGGTAACGGCTGCACGCAATACAGGCCAGATACCTGTCTATTATAGCCTGCCCAGGGGCAGCGGTTATATCGGAGCAGGACATCCGGGAATGATACGCAATCCCAATGGCTATATTAATGATACTGCATTTCCGTTATTTTATTTTGGGCATGGACTTTCCTATACAAAATTTGAATACAGCAATATGAAGGTATTGGATCGTCAGGTAAATGGAGCGGATCATATCAGTGTATCTGTTGATGTGGCTAATGTTGGGGAATATGATGGTGATGAAGTTGTCCAGCTTTATTACTCAGACGAAATTGCTTCAATGGTACGCCCCTCAATGGAATTAGGCGGATTTAAGAGAATATTCTTAAAACAAGGTGATACAAAACGGGTCGTCTTCTCAATGAAGGTATCACAATGTGCATTTTTAAACGATAAAATGGACTGGATAGTGGAAGAAGGTGATATCAATTTATACATAGGAGCCTCCAGTAATGATATCCGGGTTAAGGACAAGGTTTATATAATGAATACAAAAATAGTGGAACCAAGAACCAGAGGGTTTTATGCAGCTGCAGAAGTTTATGCTGTTAATAATAAGGCCGGGGGATGATCCTGTAAAAATGCACAATTATTACACGTAATAAAATAAAACCGTATTTGAGCTGGAAGCTTCCAGAAAAGGTGATAAAATAGAGGTAAATGCAACACCGGTGGATATGGAATATTCTATAAAAATATCTAAGAAATACCATTTCATAAAATAAACTTACAGTTTTAATTTTTTGGCGTTGCTCACTTGCTCTTAATAAAAGGGGTAAGGGGGAGTAATGCCATGTTATATAAAGTGGCTAGAAGAGTTTAAATAAGTTCTGTTAGATTGCGTTTGTTATAAAGAATTCTACGAACTTCCATATAATCGTCGATAACAACATAATAGATGACAAAATTTTTCACATAAATTCGATAGTATGGATAATCCGTATCATAATAAGAACCATGTGGCTCAAATGACAGTGGATTTGACAGCCTGTCCCAAATAGCTTTTTCTACCGCATCTATTCGAATCGGGATTTTTTAACTTGAGAGAAATGTAAAATGCAATTTCTAGTAAATCTTCCTCGAAAAGCGGCAAATACCTAAGCTTATAGTTTTTACTCATGTACTTTCCCCCTTACTCGCTTGAATAGCTCATCGTGGGAATAGCGTACATCTGTAGCTTGCGCTGCTATATCAGCCTCCTTTAGTTTGAACGCTATAACATCGTTCAGTTCAGAATATTGTTCTAGGCTTAAAAGTACCATAGAACCGTAGCCATTCTTAGTCAGATATACAGGAGAACCCTCTTTTACAATATTTTCGATTTCAGGGAACTTATTTCTGAGATCAGAAACGGGCCTGATTTGAATCATAAAAAAACTCCTTTCGTATTTTATTTTAACCTCCTAAGGAAGTCCCCCGCTTCTAAGCGAAGCGGATTACGAGTATCCTCTTTGACTATAATTTTATCATAATATTATCGTTTTTACAAGGATACAATGTTTTAAAAACAAATTTCCGTAATGAAAAAGAAAAGGATTCTCTTTTTTATTACATACGTGTAGCCCTAAATGGCTAACGTTATCCAGAGTCTGCAAGGATAATCAAGATTTGTTTTTTCTGTATTGTAAAGGAGCAATCCCCTCCATTTTCTGAAATGTCTTGCAAAAAGAAGATGCATCATGAAAGCCTGAGGATAGAGCGACTTCCGTAATACTGTAATTCGTATTCTCTAACATGTCTTTAGCCACAAGAAGGCGATATTTCATTAAATATTGTTTAGGCGATCCCTTTTTATATTTAATATAAATCCGATATAAATAAGTCCGGTCAATCCCTACATGTCTGGCCACATCGCCTATACTGATATTGTAACTGTAATTCTGATGTATATAATCAATAGATTCTTTCAGATATCTTTTATCATAGCCTGAGGTCTTTTCTGTCTCTCTTTTTTCCATACAGGACATAATCAGGTAAAAATAGCCTAAAAGTTCTTTGTAATCATGCTTTGGCTCTTCGAAAACGGCAACGATATTTGAAAGAAGCCAAATAATTCTATCTTTTTTCTTTTTATCTATTTTTGCGACTAAATGCTTATCAATAAAATTGCATTCTTCCAAAATACCTGTCGTATCTGGCCCGTCAAAGGCAATCCAGGCGTAGCTCCAGGGATTATTTTTGTCGGCTTCATAATAAGTGACTTCCCCCGGCCGGATTAAAAAAGCTTCCCTTTCCTTCACCTGAAAGATACCTTCAGAAGTTTTATAAACCCCTTGTCCTGCCAATATAAAATGAAGTAAATAATGAGAACGGATAGCCGGACCAAAAAAATGCCGGGGCAGGCAATTCTCTTTCCCACAGTAGTAAATTTTCATATTATTCCCTTTTATATGTTTAGTAAGTTTAAAAACAGATACAACAAAATGACAATTATTTTGAAACAATTTTAATATCTAAGGTACTAGTGCTATTATATAATATTATTGATAATCAAACAAGTCAGGATAGAAACTAATATTCCTGAAAATAAAAAGGAGGATATTCATTATGGTAAAAATAACATTTTTAGGTGCCGGAAGCACTGTATTTGCAAAGAATGTATTGGGAGACTGTATGTGTACTCCCATCTTACAGGAAGCGGAAATCGCACTTTACGATATCGATGCAGCAAGGTTAGAAGATTCAAGGATCATTCTTTCAGCTATAAATAAAAATGTTAATGAAAATCGGGCTGCAATTAAGACTTATTTAGGGGCGGAAAACCGAAAGGAAGCCCTTAGAAATGCCACTTTTGTGGTAAATGCCATTCAGGTGGGAGGGTATGACCCTTGTACTATTATTGATTTTGAAATTCCTAAAAAATACGGTTTAAGGCAGACCATAGCGGACACTTTAGGCATCGGGGGAATTATGAGGGCACTTCGTACCATACCGGTGATGGCAGATTTTGCAAAGGACATGGAAGCGGTTTGCCCTGATGCACTTTTGTTAAACTATACAAATCCAATGGCAATATTAACAGGATATATGCAGCGCCATACTAAAGTTAAAACCCTGGGACTTTGCCATAGTGTCCAGGTTTGTTCAGAAACCTTGCTGAGGGGGCTGGGCATGGCAGATAAACTTAAAGGCCGTACCGAGCTGATTGCAGGAATAAACCATATGGGCTGGCTTTTAGAAATTTATGATAAAGATGGAAATGATTTGTATCCGTTAATCAGAGAAGAAGCTAAAAAGAGAAATGCCGGGGAAAAACATGATGATATGATCCGGTATGAGTACATTAATCATTTTGGTTATTACTGTACTGAATCCAGTGAGCATAATGCCGAGTACAATCCTTTTTTTATTAAATCCAAATATCCGGAAATGATTAAAGAATTTAATATTCCTTTAGATGAATATCCCCGCCGCTGTATAAAGCAGATGGAAAACTGGAATAAGGAAAAAACAGATATTTTAGAAGATGGGAAAATAACGCACACACGTACCTTTGAATATGCCTCCTACATTATGGAAGCAATCATTACGAACAAACCATATAAGATTGGGGGAAATGTAATAAACGATGGATTAATTGACAATCTTCCTTTTGATGCATGCGTTGAAGTTCCCTGTTTGGCAGACGGAAGTGGGATACTCCCCTGCCATGTGGGGAAACTTCCTACTCAGCTTGCAGCAATGAACATGACAAATATTAATGTCCAGCTCCTTACCATTGAGGCGGCTGTAACCAAAGACCGGAATCACATATATCAGGCGGCCATGCTGGATCCTCATACCGCGGCAGAGCTAAATATAAAAGACATTAAGTGTATGTGTGATGAGTTAATTGAAGCTCACGGGAATTATATGAAGGGATACTAGCGGTCAGTCATTTCATTGCACTTAAGGTTAAGCACCCCAAAAAACCTGACACCTTGCGTCAGGTTTTTCTTTAAACAATATTTTTTTATAGCTACCTTCGATTTCTCAATGAAGAGGGTACCGCATTTTTTTTCGTCTTCGATTTGGTAATCATATAATGTACTTTTAAATCTGTAAATTGAAATGGATTTCCATGTCCTGGGTAGACCGTTCTAATGGGTAAATCTTTCAATTTATTAAAACTTATGTGTAATTGCCTAAAATCATCGGCATTGAGAGCGATATCCGGTTTTTTATTATTGGAAAACATATCCCCGGCAATTAAGTCGCCATCTTTTGTGAGAATAGCAATCGCCCCTTTTGTGTGACCTGGTATATGAATTACATTTGCGTCAAGACCGAACGATAATAGGCTGAATCCGTCTTCCAACAATACGTCCGGTGAAAATGTTTCAAAATCGTTTAGTGCTCTTTCGGTAACATTTGTTATGGTCTTTTTTAGTAATCTAAAAACCAGCCGATATGCCAAAGAGCGATATTGAAAGCTCTTCATCAAGCAATGTAAAGTGGGAGTTTCAACCAATTCTATATCTTCTTTGTGCATGGCGATATTCGCTCTATACTTCTCTCTAAAATAAGCAGCATTGCATACATGGTCATTATCCCCATGGGTCAGCACAATTAAATTCAGGTTTCGCTCTGTACACCCCATAATCTTAAGTTCTTTTTGTAGAAGCACTCGCCTGTTTGTAAACTGTTTGTCCATAACAAGATGCCCTCCGGTATCAAACAATAAAAAACCTTGTTGTGTTTGTGTAAGATAGCAGTTTACGCCATCTAAATCAATTCTGATTATTTTGTTATCCATTATAAATCTCCCCCACATACTAAAGCTGTCAAAGGCTTTCCGGCCCGGATATACTGACACCATTTAATTGTTTCTTGTGTAATAAGAATACCGTAGTATAACGTGGATAGTTTGTAATAAAAACAATCTTTATTTTCCATGGCGGTGAATCTCTTTTCAAAAGCTTGTAATTTACGTAAGTAATTGATACTATTAAGTTCGTACTCATGTAATTGTTGATTACGAATATCTACAGGCAGTTTATCAAAGAAATACACTTTTGCCAGATGGTTGTCTGTGTTATCAGTTAAATCAATAGGTGTGGCAAGCCAATCAAAAAAAACAGATTTCCCGCTCTCGGTAATTTGATAATATTTTTTTTTCCTGTCGCCTAGCGGTTTTTCAAACATTATCAAATAGCCTTTATCGGTCAGTTTTTTAAGAGACGGGTATAGGCTCCCATAACTAGCTTTGTAAAAGGTACCGATTCCATTTTCGATAAACTTTTTTATATCATAACCTGTAAGTGCTTCATCAAGAAGCATCCCTAAAATAATATTGCCTAACACATTACACCTCCTTTCGATATATCGTATAGATATATTGTATAATAATATATTTGCTTTGTCAAGATTGCAATAAAACATTATCATAAATAAACTGTTAAAAATAAGAATTCTAGTTGGCTTATTCGTATTTGTACCTTAAAATAAATACTTATTAATATAGATTTAAAAACTAATTTAAAAAGGTGGGAATGAAATGCTCAAAAAATATGTAATAGGGCTAGACTATGGCACGCTATCCGGAAGAGCTGTTTTGGTAAATAGCTCAGTACTGTGACCCGGAGGTTTATGACAATGCAGCGGAGATTCTGGAGGCAGGTGACTGGCTGACGCGGGTATTGACGGGTTCAAATAGGCGCAGTGGTTCTATGGCCGGATACAAAGCCTGGTGGCGGCCAAAAGAAGGATATCCTGATGAGCAGTTTTTTGCACAGTTGAATCCTAAGATGAGTGATTTTCCAAAACAGAAGTTAAAAGGGGAGATTTGTCGAGTTGGGGAGAGGTTAAAAACTTTTCAAGCCACTTTTTAAAAGTTGACAAATAAAGCAATATGAACTATTATTATAATAATCAGTGTAAATTAAAAGAGGATTATTATATATGGTGCGAAATAATATTGAAGTCAAAAAATTGAATCGTAACAGGATCTTTAACTATTTACTGGCTGGGGAAGTGGTCTCCAAGCATGATCTTGCGGCAGCGTTAAAGCTGAGTATTCCTACCGTTGCTCAAGGGCTGAAAGAACTGGAAGGATTAGGACTGGTGTCGGAAGAGGGAGCGCTTAATTCGATTGGTGGCCGGAAGGCCAGGGGATTTGCCGGAAAAGAGCTTGCCAGAGTCGCACTGGGAGTGGATATTACCGAAAATCATATCAGCATGGTGATTGTGGATCTCAAAGGAAATGTAGTCAGTGCTCAACGAAAAAGGATGAGGATTTATGACGATGAGCGTTCTTATATGGAGCTGTCCGAGAATATCCAGGAATTAATCACGGCTAATAAGATTGAGACGAGTACTATCCTGGGGCTGGGAGTTTCTCTGCCGGCGATTATTGATGAGACCGGGCAGAAAATCAATGATATATACGAGAGGATGACGATTTCAAAAGATTTCTATGGGATCATGAGCCGGTATTTTGCCTTTCCGATTCATCTGCTGAATGATGCAAACAGCGGTGGTAAAGCGGAATTGAGGCGCAGAAAAAACAGTGACAATATCATTTATTTTTCCCTGAGCCATACCCTGGGAGGAGCGCTGCTTATCAGGGGACAGCTTTTTTCAGGGGCTAATCAGCGCGGCGGCGAGATCGGACATATGACTCTGGTTCCGGGGGGAAGGCAGTGTTACTGTGGCCGCCTGGGTTGTCTGAATGCATATTGTGCAACTAAGACCTTGGAAGATGTGGCGTGCGGAAGCTTGGAAAAGTTTTTTGAGAATCTTCAGAAGAAAGATAAGACGTGTATGGAAATTTGGGATGAATACTTAGATTATTTGTCTATTGCGGTTCACAATATCTATATGGTGTTTGATATTGATATTGTGATTGGAGGAAATTTGGGGATTTACATCAATGATTATCTGGACGATCTGAAGTTGAGGGTGAAAAAGATAGACACATATGTAGACGATGTTTCGTTTCTGAAAGCATCTACGTTGAAATATGAAGCACCTGCCATCGGCGCGGCATCTTTTTTTATAGAAAATTTCATAGATAGAGTATAAGGCGCCTGAGTGAATGGAAAAGTCATACTGCTTCGAAGAAGGAAGGGGATTCCCTTCCTTTTTCATGTCCAAAAATATCAAAGTTAATAGGGCATTTCACACAAAAATCAAAAAATATATTTGTGCATTGTTAATGAAATGACAAAAAAATGGTTTTTTCTATTGACTACTGCTTGTGTCACGACTATAATGAAAACACATTTGAAAATACTTTTAAAAAGTTTATCAATATTTAGTAAAAGCAAAAGGAGGAGTTATGAAAAGTGCAGTATTTTATGGAAAATATGATATTCGAGTAACAGAACGAGAAATCCCTGATCTGGAATCAGAAGAAGTTTTGATTAAGGTTATGGCCTGCGGAGTATGTGGATCTGATCTTCATATTTACATCATTTAGAGGATAATGTTACCTCAATGCTGGGGGGAGTCGTACCTTTAGAAGGATTGGCAGAAGTATTAGGAAATGCTAAAAAACGGGCAAAGGGGAAATTTGTTGTTTTACCAAACGGCGTACTTATTAAGTAGTATATTACAGCAAAGCTGTAAATGAAAAACAATAAAAATTAAGGAGAAATTAGTATGAAAAAGAAAATGCTGGCAATGCTGCTGACGATGATTATGGCAGTCACTGTTGTGGCTTGTGGACAGGAAAACACCGCTAAAACAGAGGGAGAGGATACTACTGACCTAAAAATTGGACTTGCGGTGCAAACGCTCGGAAATCAGGTATGGGCACAACATATGGATGCAATCCAGAAAGCGGCAGATGAAGATGGGAATACTGTTACTGTTTTAGAAGCTAATGAAAATGCGAATACACAAATTAGTCAGATTGAAAACTTTATCACCTCGGCTTGTGATATTATAATCGTCAATCCAGTTGATCCTGATGCGATTGAAGACGTCTGCAAGAAAGCCCGGGAAGCAGGGATTAAAGTGATTGCATGGGATGAAGAAATGGAGAATACAGATATTAACTGGATCATTAAAAACTATGATTTAGGTGTTGCAATTGGTGAGCAGGCAGCTAAGTTTATCAATGAAAAGTTTGAAGATGGAAAATGTGAAGTAGCTGTCCTGGGATATCCTCAGACACCAATTCTTTTGGAAAGAGAAAACGGTATGATAGATAAAATAGCAGAATTAGCTCCTAATGCAGAAATTGTTGCGAATCAGCCGGCGATTAATCCAACAGAAGGACTTGATGCTATGGAGACCATTTTACAGGCAAATCCGGATGTAAAAGTAGTATGTTGTATCGGTGGCGGTGGGGCAGCCGGTGCTAATGAAGCATTTAAGGGATTTTATGGAAGTGATGTGCCTGAAAATGTGGGAATCTTTTCAACCGATTTGACTGATGAAACCATAGCTTCAATGAAAAACGGAGAGTTTAATCGTATGTGTGTAGCTATTACCGGAAATCCATATGTATGCGGCGAAACTATATACGATATCGCAGTTAGATTAGCAGGTGGTGAAGACATGGATCAAAACGTTTATCGAGACCTTATTCCGATAACCACTGATAATCTGCAGGAAATGGTTGTGGAGTAACCTTCCGCCTTCTGATAATAAAAAATAGAAATAAAGATGCGCACTTTGCACTGTCTTTGTGCGTATCTTCATTCAAATAACCAGAAAGGGACAAAATATGAATGCAATTGACAGCATACTGGAAATAAAACATATATCTAAATTTTATCCCGGCGTTGTTGCATTAAAGGATGTATCACTTGAGGTGCGAAAAGGAGAAGTCCATGCCTTAGTAGGCGAGAATGGGGCAGGAAAATCAACGCTTATAAAGACTTGTAGTGGTGCGATCGCACCATCGGAAGGTAAGATAATTGTTAATGGGAAAGTGTTTGATAGTATGACACCGGCACTTTCGGAACAAAATGGAATAGGTGTCATTTATCAGGAATTTAACTTAGTAGGAGATTTGTCAGTTGCTGAGAATATTTTTCTTGGAAGAGCAATACGGAAAGGAATTATTGTAGATCAAAAAGCAATGGAGAGAGAAGCGAAAAAGATTCTTAAGTCTCTGAATATAGATATTAATCCACATACTTTAGTTAAAAAATTAAGTGTCGGATATCAGCAGATGGTAGAGATTGCCAAAGCGGTATCTCAAAATGCCAAGTTACTCATTATGGATGAACCTTCAGCACCGTTAACCAATGCTGAAGTGGAAAGCATGTTTGCAATTGTTGATCAGCTTAAAAAGAATGGCGTGACAATTATTTACATTTCTCATAGACTGGATGAGATTTTCAGGCTGTCGGACAGGGTAACCATATTGAGGGATGGCCAGTATGTTTCCACCTTGAATACTAAAGATACAAATAAAGATGAATTGGTAAAATACATGGTGGGGCGTGAATTGACAGAAATTTATCCGCAAAGAGGTTCAACCTGTATTAAAGATGAAGTGATATTTGAGGTAATTGATGTTTGTGGAAATGGCGACAGAAACATTTCCTTCCAGCTGCATAAAGGTGAGGTTTTAGGATTTGGAGGCTTAGTAGGAGCTGGGCGAACGGAACTGGCAGAATTGATTTTTGGAATAAAAGCAAAGACTTCAGGAAAATTTTTGTATAATGGAAAAGAAATCTCTCCGCGAAATCCCAAGGAGGCAATTGATTGTGGAATCGGATTGGTACCAGAGGATCGAAAGCTAAAGGGGGCACTACTGGGACTCAGTATTAAAAATAATATTAATATGCCAACCTATCCGCGGATTTCAAAGGGAAGTGTTATTGATACAAAGAAAGAATCTGAAACTGCGGAAAGATATAAAAATGAAATATCAATTAAAACACCAAGCTTAAATCAAATTGTCAAAAATTTAAGCGGGGGAAATCAACAAAAAGTAATTTTAGCCAAATGGTTGGCGGCTGATGTTGATTTGTTGATTTTTGATGAGCCAACACGTGGAATCGATGTCGGTGCAAAACATGAAATCTACATGCTGATAAATACATTGGTAGAACAAGGAAAATCGGTTTTGATGATATCCTCAGAGATGGAAGAGCTTATGGGAATGTCTGACAGAATTATAATTCTTTCCGAGGGCTGCATAGCCGGAGAATTGAAAAAAGAGGAATATGATCAGGAAACTATTATGCGTTTGGCATCAACTTAAGAGAGGATTGATTTTATGAAGAAAACAATAGATATAGTCAGAAGCAGAGCAATTTATATTTTCCTATTCATTATGCTTATTTTCTTTTCTATAATGAACAGTAATTTTATGACTGCAAATAACCTTTTAAATGTGGCAAAACAAGTATCCATTTTTGGTATCGCATCGATAGGTATGACATACGTAATTCTTTTAGGCGGTATTGATTTATCAACTGGTTCACTGATTTCGTTGGTCAATATCATAGGGGCATATTTTATGGTAAATCTAAATATGAATCCATGGCTGGCGATTGCAATTTCCTTAATTATAAGTGCTGCGATTGGATTTGCAAATGGATGGATCATTGCCACGATTAAAATGCCTCCCTTAATTGTAACATTTGCTTCCCAAACAATTTTTGGTGGTTTAGCATATATTATTTGTAATGGCCGTCCTATTTCCAGATTTGACGACTCATTTCTAAAAATTGGACAGGGTTATTTAGGAAAGATTCCGATACCGATTATCATTATGGTAATCTGTTTTGCGGTTGGAGCTTTTATTCTCACTAAAACATATTTTGGACGGTATTTTTATGCTTTGGGAGGTAACGAAGAAGCATCAGAATTGTCCGGTATTAATGTGAAGAGAATAAAATATCTTGTATACTCTTTATCAGGCTTTTTTGCTGGTATTGCTGGTATTGTGATGCTGTCAAGGGCTAACACAGGACAGCCCAATGCGGGGCTTGGATATGAATTTGATGTTATCACATGCGTAGTGTTAGGTGGAGTCAGTGTAAATGGCGGTTCGGGAAAAATTTTAAATGTATTAGCCGGGGTTTTAATCATTGGAGTTTTAAGTAATGGAATGATTCTTATGGATATCAATTCTTACATGCAGATGGTAATCAAAGGAATTATATTGCTCCTGGCGGTAGGTTCGGACTGTATTCAACAGGCAGAACTGTTGAAAGCAAAAAAGGCGGCATAGCAAATAACAACAAGAAAATCTTTGGAAAGGTCAAAAGACATGAAAAATAAAATGAGAGTTGCAATTATGACTGGTGCAGCAAAGATAGAATTAACAAAAAGAGAAATTCCGGTTCCAAAAGAGGACGAGGTTCTTGTAGAGATAGAGTATGTCGGTGTATGTGGCTCAGATATTCATTATTATGAAGCAGGCGGAATTGGGACTAATATTGTGAAACCGCCATTTGTTCTCGGACATGAAGCGGGAGGAAAGGTAATAGAGGCCGGCGCAATGGTAACACATCTGAAAGTGGGAGATAAAGTAGCCCTTGAGCCGGGAAAGACCTGCGGCAAGTGTGAATTTTGCAAAACCGGAAGGTATAATCTGTGTCCGGATGTAATCTTCTTTGCAACACCGCCGATAGACGGTGTATTTCAGGACTATGTAGCACACCCGGCGAAGTTATGCTTTAAGATACCGGACAATATGGACACCATGGAGGCTGCCTTGATTGAACCTTTAGCGGTCGGATTTCATGCGGCAAAACAGGGCGATGCGCAAATTGGCCAAACTGTAGTTGTGACGGGGGCTGGCTGTATTGGATTTGTTTCTATGATGGCGCTTAAGGCAATGGGAGTGACAAAGGTAATTGTAGTTGATATTATGCCAAATCGTCTTGAAAAGGCTTTAGAATTAGGCGCAGCAGCAGTGGTCAACGCAAAGGCTCAGGATGTTGTAGAAGAAATCATGAAATTAACAGATGGTCAGGGAGCAGATTTAGTCATTGAGACAGCCGGAACAGAAATAACGACCCAGCAGGCAATTCACTTTACAAAGAAAGGTGGAATGATTGTTCTGGTCGGTTATTCTCCATCGGGTGAAGAAACCTTACCCATAGGACTTGCCATTGATAAAGAACTTACGTTTAAGACAGTATTTCGTTATCGTCATATTTATCCCCTTGCAATTGAAGCGGTTGCATCGGGGAAAGTAAATTTAAAGGGGATTGTAACAAATATATTTTCCTTGGATGAAATTCAGGATGCCATGAACCAGAGCGTTAAAAACAAATCAGATATTGTAAAATCAGTAATTAAAGTGAGGGCAGATTAAATGATTAAGGTTACGGAGGAAAGGCAATGAATAATATAGAATAGATTCAGATCTTAAATCGCATAGCTAAATTATAAATAATCTGTTATAATTTTATACAGGTTGAGGCGTGATTGTCAATGGAGGGCGTGGTTGTTTGAGAATTGTAAAAGAATTTCACATAACAATAAGAAAAAATGTCGTTTTTAAACTCCTGGATTGCCGCAGTGACAGTCCTATATATGATTTGGTGGAAAAGACATATGAGGAATTATTAAAGACTGTTTATAGTTATATTGAACCAAAGTCTTTCATCCTTTATGCAAAGCCTGGCAAAGGTGAGACAGGCTTACTTGGCAAATATGGAAGAGAATTCCTTTATATAGTTACGACCATAGGCGAAAAACTTGAAACCAGAAGTATGAACTGTTTTGGAGAAGGAAAATATTTAGAAGCCATGCTTCTAGATGCCATGGCTGACGATTACTTATTTCAAATGGAAGAAGCGCTGACCGGTATATTGAAAGAAGAGGCTGCAAAACGCGGTAAAGGGATTAAACAGCGTATCGAAGCACCCGATGATATACCGATAGAATTTCATAAAACAGTATTTGAGAAAATAGACAAGGCCGAGCGCCAGAATATAAAGATGACTGCCGGGTATATGTTTGAACCGGTAAAAACCTGTTGTTACGTTTTGGCACTAAGTGAGAACAAGGATTTATTTAAATGCCGGCATGATTGTGGTAAGTGCCAAATGTTTGATTGTAAGTTAAGAACAACTTCATATAACAATGAATCTTTCATCGGGAGAGGGGAGGATTTAAAACTATCATCTGATCCAATTTCAAAAATTGAACCCCTGGGGATTGCAATTGATATCGGTACAACGACCATTGCAATCGCCCTGGTGGGGCTTGGAACGGGTATGGTTTATGGATATGACAGCAGGCTTAACAGCCAGAGGTCTTACGGTGCGGATGTTATTTCCAGGATTCAAGCTTCTAATAACGGTGTGGGGGAAGCGCTTAGGAAAGAGATTATAACAGACCTTATGGAAGGCATACGTGCTGTTGTCATAGAAAAAAATATTAAAACCAACATGGTTAAGCGTTTAGTTATAAGTGCAAATACCACGATGTGTCATTTACTTATGGGGTATGACTGCAAAGGACTTGGGACATATCCATTTAAGCCTGCTAATGTAAAACTGGTGAATGCCTCCTTTTCCGAAGTTTTCCTGATGGATTATATGGAGGCAGAAGTCCTCATTCTTCCGGGAATATCTGCATTTGTCGGTGCTGATATTGTTTCAGGATTGTTTTTATGTGGATTTCATAAACTTAAGGAACCAGCTCTTTTTATTGATTTAGGCACTAATGGAGAAATGGCTATTGGAAATAAGGACCACATAATCAGCACATCTACTGCTGCAGGACCTGCCTTTGAAGGCGGGAATATATCCTGCGGCATCGGAAGCATTACGGGGGCAATCAGTTCAGTTACAATTGATAATCATCAAGTTACCTATGAAACGATTGGTAATAAGAAACCATTGGGCTTGTGTGGATCAGGTGTTTTGAGTATAGCCGCCGAGTTGCTGGACAAGCAGATAATGGATGAGACCGGATTGTTGGATACAAAATTTTTAGACAAAGGATACTTTATTACAGCGGCAGAAAACGGCTTAGATATTGTTTTTACCCAAAAAGACATTCGGGAAATACAGTTGGCCAAGGCAGCAGTAAGAGCCGGGATAGAAGTTCTGTTAAAAAGATATAAGTGTGATTATAAGAATATAAAGACAGTATATTTAGCAGGAGGTTTAGGATTTCATATCGATATTGAAAAAGCAGTGAAGATTGGCCTTATACCGGAGGAATTAAAAGGTAAAGTGATAGTGGCAGGGAATACTTCTCTAAAAGGTGCGATAAGCTGCCTCTTAGAGAGCGAAAACATTAGTGCAGCGAAAGACCTCATTCATAGAGCAGAAGAAATAAGCCTGGGGAATGATCCGGATTTTAATGATATTTATATGAATGCTATGTTTTTTGGAAGAAACGAGTTAATTATCCCTTTCTAGTTTGTGGAGGTACAACGGCCACATCAACAAACAGCCACTATCGTGACCTGTTCCAGAATGGTAAGATTGCGATGATGAATATGGGCACATGGAATATTGCAACGCATATTGAGGCAGTAGCTAATGGTGAAACTAAAGAGTCAATAGTATAGACAGTTGTATTGATAAGCGCTTTGATAAAAGCCTTGTCACTAAATAACCGGCTGAAATTGTCAAGCCCGGCAAATTCCATATTGCCGGCTCCGTTCCATTTCATTAAACTAAGTACCATCGAAAATACCATTGGAATTAATGTAAATACGGCAAATCCAAAAAAATTTGGGGCAATAAAGCTATAAGCAATCAAACTCTTCTTAAATTGTCTATACGGTAGTCGTTGCGCATGAAGAATATTCCAGTCCTACAGATACTTTTGTGGCTGATGGCTGTGTTGGTTTTGGAAGTGCGGTAGTATTTGACCGCATAAAAAAAGAAAAGAATATCGGAACCGTGCTGCTATGGTAGTTGGCCAAAAGTATAAAAACCTAAAATAGCAAATAGAATAAAACGCTGACAATTTACTTTATTTAGAAGATGACTTCTATTATAATAGTATAGTCAACCATAAAAAAGTATCGGTATAAATTTATACCGATATTTTTTTTACTCCGATTTCCTCAATATATAATATATATTTAACTTTTATCCCATCAGTATTAATTGCGATACTCGCGATATCTAAAATAACCCTTTCGGTAATAAATTTATTGACATTAAACTCAAGCATTGCTATAATATAACAATAATGATAATCAATATCATTAAATAGCTTGTTTATTTTATATATGTTTTTTATGCAAATATGCAGATAATATAATTATCACTATTTATTTGAAAGGATGGACAGCATGAGTAATTATTCAAGCTTAATATCAAAGATTTGCAGTCAATGTGCACCGGTGATGTTACAAATGAAACCTGCGGCAACGCTGACATTAACTTTCTCCGAAAGTAAATTATTAAAAGAATGTCTAAACGATGTAGATATCTCATTTTATCCGTTGACATATAAAAGGAACTACGTTACATGGTTCATATATAAAGAAAAACTTTTGATGAAAACATTAAATAAAGTAGATGTCAGGTATATACTGGAGAAATTAGGATACCAAACACGTGAATTAAAACATTGTTTAGACTGTCTTCGCGAACGTTTTAACAATTGTTACAGGGAGAAGCAGGAATTCCCCCATGAGCTGGGACTGTTTCTGGATTATCCCACGGAGGATGTCATTGGCTTCGTTATGAATAAAGGGAAAGACTGCAGATATTGTGGTTATTGGAAAGTTTATTCAGATGTGGAAGAAGCTAAAAAGACTTTTTACCGTTATGATTTAGCTAAAAACACCTTGCTTAATGAAGTGTATCAAGGTAAAACCATGGGGCAGGCCGTTGCTTCATTAGTATCGTAATATCTGGTCATGCATACCGCTTTTGGGTATGATGGCTTTACAGATATAATATAATGATAGAAAAGAGGAAGGATAATGAGTAAAGTTTTAGTTGTGTACTGGAGCGGTACAGGGAATACAGAGGCAATGGCAAATGCAGTTGCTAAAGGAGCGCAGGATGCCGGCGCTGAAATCACCTTGAAATCGGTGTCTGAAGCAAATAGTGAAGAAGTTAAGGCTTATGATATGATTGCCCTTGGCTGTCCGTCAATGGGAGCAGAGGTTTTGGAAGAGGATGAAATGGAACCATTCGTTTCCGAAATAGAAGGGTTGGTTTCCTGTAAAAAAATTGCTCTATTTGGTTCTTACGGCTGGGGAGACGGCGAATGGATGCGTGACTGGGAAGACCGTATGAATTCCGCTGGTGCTGTATTAATCAATGACGCAGGCTTTATTTGCAATGATGCGCCTGACGAAGGCGCGATTGCAGAGTGTGAGAATTTAGGAATGATGCTGGCAAAATCGTAAATTTATTTCCATTAAACCTATGGAAAAATACATAAAAAATGTTATAATAAAAGATGCTTCATGTCATAAGATGATTATTGAAGCATCTTTTTAATAATTAATTAAAAGTAAAGGAATGTCATCGGATGGATAATTTAACAGTTAAGGAAGTTGTAGGGGCCATAGGGGGAGAACTGCTTTGCGGTGATATAAATACAAAGATTACTTCGGTATGCATTGACAGCCGGGCCGCATGTGAAGGTTCACTATTTGTGCCCATTATTGGTGAACGGGTTGATGCCCATAGATTTATTGCCCAGGTTTTTCAAGACAATGCAGCAGCTGTATTGACTTCCCATGGGGAGATTATAAATTCTGACAAAGTACATATCAAGGTGGAAGATACAATAAAGGCTATTCGTGACTTGGCGCTTTATTATAGAAGCAAGTTTGATTTACCGGTTGTAGGCATTACCGGAAGTGTCGGAAAAACATCTACAAAAGAAATGATTGCAGCAGCATTGGCATCTAAGTTTAATGTTTTGAAAACTGCAGGTAACCAAAATAGCCAGATTGGAGTTCCATTAACAATATTTCGGATCGAGAGCCGGCATCATATTGCAGTGATTGAGATGGGTATCAGCGAATTTGGGGAAATGGATAATTTAGTCAATATTGTAAAACCAGACACTGGGGTTATTACGAATATTGGTGTCGCCCATATTGCCAGGCTGGGAAGTCAGCATAACATCATGAAAGAGAAATTAAAAATAGCCAGGGATTTCACAGGCAACAACCTTCTCTATCTTAATGGTAATGATCCGCTGCTTTTATCAAAAGCGGGCAGCTTAGGTCCGGGGGTGCGTTTATTCGGAACCGATGCCCACCTAAATTACCGGGGAACAAATATCAGGATTAAGGATGGTAAACAGCATTTTGATTTTGAATACCCCGGGGGAAATGAGAGTATTATCATTAATCAGCTTGGGCTCCACAACGTCAATAATGCTGTTGCGGCATTAGCTATAGCGATGCAATACGGGATATCCCCAAAAGAGGCTAAAAAGGGTTTGGCAGATTATCAGGGTATAGCTATGAGACAGCAGATTTATCATTTGAATGATGGGATAAAAGTGATTGATGATACATATAATGCCAGCCCGGATTCGATTATCAGTGGAATTGAGGTTCTGGAGGAATTAGATAATAAAGGGAAAAAAATTGCTGTTTTAGGCGATGTTCTGGAGTTGGGTGATTTATCATGGCAGTGCCATTACGATACGGGTATTACAGCTGCAAAGAAAAAGATTGATGAAGTTGTCACCGTAGGCAGTGGAATGAAAGCTTTTGCAAAGGCAGTTACTGATACCAATCGGCAAATCCTGGTTCATGCCTTTGAAGATAAAGCCCAGGCGATTGATTACCTGAAGAAAAACATAGGAAGCCAGGCGGCTTTTTTAGTTAAGGGTTCTCGCGGCATGCACATGGAAGAGGTAGTAGAAGCCTTGAAAAACATGCCGGTTAGTTAGGGCATATCTGTAAACTCAATAACTTTCTTGACAAATAACAGCTTCAATGATAAATTGTTACAGAGGGTGGCTTCAGGTTGTCTTCATTTGAGCAGATTTAAACCAAAAAGCATAGGAAATATATGGGAGGTAAAGTAAAGATGAAGAAGTTTATAGCTTTGTTATTAGTATCAATGATGGTTTTTTCTTTAGCAGCATGCGGCAATGGAAAGGAAGAAACAAAAGCAGAAACGACATCGGACTCAAAAACGGCAGCAGCGGCAGAAACAGAAGCGCCGGCTTCTGATGCAGGTTCAGGCAATGAATTGATTATGGCCACTGAAGCTGGTTTTGCACCTTATGAGTATACGGAAGATGGTTCGACAGTCGTGGGCGTAGATGTTGATATTGCCAATGAAATTGCAAAAGCCATGGGTAAGGAACTAAGAATTGAGAACATGTCTTTTGATGGGGCATTATTAGCTGTACAACAAGGTAAGGCAGATTTTGCCGCAGCAGGCATATCCATTACTGAAGAGCGTGCTGAAGTGATGGATTTTTCCATTGAATATACCACATCAAAACAGGTGGTTGTTGTTAATAAAGAGGCAGGTGTTATTAATAGCATTGATGATATTACTGCGGATACCATCGTGGGCGTACAGACCGGCACCGTAGCAGACTTTTATGCCCAGGACGAATTAGAAAGCCAGTTAAAGCAATATAATAAATTTATGGAAGCTGCTATGGATTTGAAGAACAACAAGATTGATTGTATTATCATGGATGCACTACCGGCGGAGGAAATGGTCAAAGCCAATGACGATCTGATGATTTTAGACGAAGAGGTATTCACTGACAGATATGCGATTGCAGTACAAAAAGGTAACACTAAGATGCTTGATGCCATAAATGAAGTTCTGGAGAGGTTGCTTGCAGAAGGTAAGATTGATGAATTTATTATCAATCATACCACAAAATAATAGGTCAGATGAATCTGGTGGAGGCGGCTTGTGATTGATAAACTTTATAAAGCATTAATTGAAAAAGACAGATATCTGGCCTACTTAGAGGGGTTTAAGATGACATTACTTTTATCCTTCTTATCGGTACTCTTAGGTGCTGCTATTGGTTTGATTATAGCAACAATTAAATATGCGGCAGTGCGTAATAAACTGCTGGCCGTTCCTAATTTCATCTGTAATGCTTATATTGCAGTTATCAGAGGGACGCCTGTCTATGTCCAGATGTTGATTATCTATTTTATTATATTTAACAACAGGGATACCTCGCCTTTATTAGCAGGAGTCGTTTGCTTCGGTATTAACTCCAGTGCTTATGTTGCGGAAATTATCCGTGCAGGTATCGAAGCAGTCGATGCGGGTCAAGGTGAAGCAGGACGCTCGTTAGGCTTAAGCTGGATGCAGACAATGATTTATATTGTTATGCCCCAGGCTATTAAGAATATATTGCCTGCTCTTGGAAATGAGTTTATTGTATTGATTAAGGAAACTGCTATTGCAGGTAATATAGCCGTACTGGATGTTACAAAGGCAGCTACAAATATTGGCGTGGCTACATATGATTATTTACCTCCGCTGCTCATTGCAGCTTCAATATACTTTACTGTCGTGATGATATTGACCAAACTGCTGAGAAGTTTTGAAAGGAGGCTGGCCAAGAGTGATAGACGTTAAAGGATTAAACAAACATTTTGGTAATCACCAGGTGCTTAAAGATATTAATGAACATATATATAAAGGTGAGAAAGTCGTTATTGTGGGACCATCAGGTTCTGGTAAAAGTACTTTCCTGCGCTGTTTAAATTTAATGGAAATACCTACCGGTGGGGAAATTGTCTTTGAAGGTGTAAGCATTACTTTGGCCAAATCAAAAGAAGCAGACCGGGTAAGGCAGAAAATGGGCATGGTATTTCAGCATTTTAATTTATTCCCCCACTTAACTATTTTAGGCAACATTTCGCTGGCACCGGTTAAACTGAAATTAATGACTAAGGCAGAAGCTGAGCAAAAAGCAATGGAATTGCTAAAGCGTGTTGGATTGGAGGATAAAGCAGAAGCTTATCCCGCACAGCTTTCCGGAGGGCAGAAACAAAGGATTGCCATTGTCAGAAGCCTGGCAATGAGTCCTGATGTGATGCTCTTTGACGAACCCACCTCGGCTCTTGATCCGGAGATGGTGGGTGAAGTATTAGAACTCATGAGGCAATTGGCTAATGAAGGGATGACGATGGTTGTCGTGACCCATGAGATGGGTTTTGCAAGAGAGGTTGCGTCAAGAGTTTTGTTTATGGATGAAGGCAGGATTGTTGAACAAAATGAACCGGAGACTTTCTTCGGCCAGCCTAAGAATAAACGACTTCAGGATTTTTTATCGAAGGTCTTATGATAAATAAAAATAGGAGGACTTATATGTATAAGATACGTGGAGCAGAGAAGTTAGCAGATAACATCTTTTTAATGGATGTAGAAGCACAAAGAGCTGCCCGGTCATGTCAGCCCGGTCAGTTTGTCATTGTCAAGACAGATGAAAAAGGAGAAAGGATTCCACTGACCATATGTGACTATGACAGGGAAGCAGGAACAGTAACGATTGTATTTCAGATTGTCGGTGCTTCGACACAGAAAATGGCTGGCTTAAAGGCGGGTGATGCGTTCCGGGATTTTACAGGTCCATTGGGAAAGGCTTCCGAATTTGTTCATGAAGATATTGAAAAATTAAAACAGAAGAAAATACTTTTTGTAGCAGGCGGCGTAGGAACAGCACCTGTCTATCCTCAGGTAAAATGGCTCCATGAACATGGTATCAACGCAGATGTTATTGTAGGCGCAAAAAATAAGGATTTATTAATTTTAGAACAAGAAATGGAAGCCGTTGCCGGGAACTTATACGTAACCACTGATGATGGTTCTTACGGCCGCCACGGTATGGTTACAAAAGTCATTGAAGATTTAGTCAATGAAGGAAATACATATGATGAGTGTATCGCCATAGGTCCTATGATTATGATGAAGTTTGTGTGCCTATTAACGAAAAAGCTTAATATTCCTACAATTGTCAGCATGAATCCGATTATGGTTGATGGAACCGGGATGTGCGGCGCCTGCCGTTTGAGCGTTGGTGACGAAGTAAAGTTTGCCTGTGTTGATGGCCCTGAGTTTGACGGGCATCTCATTGATTTTGGCCAGGCAATGAAACGTCAGCAGATGTATAAGACAGATGAAGGCAGGGCGATGCTTAAACTTCAGGAAGGTGACACACATCATGGCGGATGTGGACAGTGCGGAGGTGACAAATAATGGCCAGAAGAATGGAAAAGGTACCTGTAAGAGAACAGGATGCAAAGGTACGGGCAACTAATTTTGAAGAAGTTTGTTTAGGATATAATGAAGAAGAAGCAGTATCGGAGGCCGAAAGATGCCTGAACTGTAAGAATGCAAAATGTATTGCAGGCTGCCCTGTCCTGATCGATATTCCGGCTTTTATTGCGGAAGTTAAAGATGGTCATTTTGAAAAGGCAGCAGCGGTGATAGGAGAGTCTTCAGCTCTTCCGGCAGTGTGCGGACGAGTATGCCCCCAGGAACGCCAATGTGAGAGCAGATGCGTCATGGGCATCAAGGGTGAGCCGGTTTCTATTGGTAAGTTGGAGCGGTTCGTTGCAGACTGGGCAAGGGATAATCATATAGATCCCATTTTGGCAAAGGAAAAGAAGAATAAGAAAGTCGCGGTTATCGGCTCGGGACCTGCAGGTCTTACTTGTGCCGGTGATTTGGCTAAGATGGGATATAATGTAACTATTTTTGAGGCCTTACATGAGCCGGGCGGCGTTTTAGTCTATGGAATACCGGAGTTTCGTCTTCCAAAGAAGGACGTTGTTGCCCATGAAGTTGAGAATGTGAAAAAGCTAGGCGTTAAGATTGAAACAAATGTGGTCATTGGTAAGTCAACTACCATCGATGAATTGATTACTGAAGAAGGTTTTGATGCCGTATTTATTGGTTCAGGCGCCGGATTACCTAAGTTTATGGGGATTCCAGGGGAGCAGGCCAACGGTGTTTTCTCTGCTAATGAGTTCTTAACCCGCAATAACCTAATGAAGGCTTTCTTAGATGATTATGATACACCGATTCAGCGGGGCAAGAAGGTTGCTGTCATCGGCGGTGGGAATGTGGCCATGGATGCTGCAAGGACAGCGCTAAGGCTCGGAGCCGAAACCTATATTGTGTACCGGCGCAGTGAGGCTGAATTGCCGGCAAGGGTAGAAGAGGTTCATCATGCAAAAGAAGAAGGAATTAATTTCCACTTATTGACCAACCCAACAGAAATCTTAGTAGATGACAACGGCTGGGTCAGAGGCCTTAAATGTGTCAAGATGGAATTAGGAGAACCCGATGAATCGGGAAGACGCCGTCCGGTCGTTATACCGGGATCGGAATATGAAATTGAAGTAGATACAGTCATTATGTCTCTTGGAACTTCACCAAATCCATTGATTTCCGCCACGACGAAAGGTCTTGATGTTAACAGATGGCAATGTATCATTGCAGATGAAGCCAATGGTGCCACATCAAAGGAAGGTGTGTATGCCGGAGGAGATGCTGTTACCGGAGCCGCCACGGTTATTCTTGCCATGGGTGCAGGTAAGGCTGCTGCTTCAGGAATTGATAAGTATTTAAGTTCGAATTAGCAGCATCAAGCGGCCTGATTTAAATAAAGCCCTGTCCATCTTGGATAGGGCTCAGAGCAAGGCATTGTAATCATGCTAAAAGACTATTTTGATTGCAAGGGAAACATTGGCTTTGATTATTGTATGAAAATAAGAACAATTTATTGAACTATTGTTTTTCGCTCTAAACTGTATTATAATAAAAATTGTTAAAATAATAACAATGATTTGCATTTGATGTGGCAGCAACCCTTCTCAATCCCTACGTTAAGGCAAAGTATATAAATAGCAAAATCAGTAAGCTGCATCAAATGCAAATCTTGTTAACCAAAAGTTAAAGCATATGAAACAACGTTATTTCATATGCTTTTTGTAATTGTATGAATCAAAAAATCTGGTTGATATTTGTATAAAAGTAATATAAAATAAACAAGTATAGTTGTGTATAGCTTTTCGCATATTAACTTAACACCGAATTGGAATTTATTAAAAGGAGATTAAAAAAACAGATGAAAATTAATAAAATGACTGATTATGCAATTCGCGCAATTCGTGTAATACATATTGGACAAAATACTGTAGTAACTTCAAAAGTTATAGCTGAGAAGGAAGGGATTCCCCATGGTGTTTTAATGAAAGTTTTACGTCAACTGCGGCAAAACGGCATTGTACAATCCCATCAGGGACGTGGAGAACTGACAGGAGGATTTTCTTTAGTTAAGTCGCCTAAAGAATTAACGCTATTGGAAGTAATGGAGGCTATCGAAGGCAGTCTTAGCCTCAATGAATTCTTTACAAAAAAGGATTATTCAGATACACTGAAAGCATGTGGGGTATACGATGAACTTAATCGGTGTAATGAGATTTTTAGACAGGAATTAGGCAGATATCCATTGGAAAAGTTTTTTGGCTAAAATGGGAGCCAAGAAAAGACAGATGCAGGAATCTAAAGAATAAGGCATCTGTCTTTTGATATAGCAATCAGTGATTGCAAACATACTATGAATTTTTTTGTTCAAAATCGGCATAGGCACTCATGCCGTGTTCATGTATATCTAAACCTTCTATTTCTTCCTTTTCACTGGCACGAAGCCCAACTGTTTTATTTATAACAGTGAATATAATGAATGCTGCAATGGCGGTATAAAGGCCTACAGAAGCGATACCAGCCAACTGAATCCCGCAGAATTCAAGACGGCTCAAACCAGCTTCTTGTAAATATGACGATTTTGCAAAAATACCTGTACACAAGGTACCGATTATACCACAGGCCCAATGAACGCCAGTGGCGCCGACAGGGTCATCGATTTTCAAGACTTTATCTACAAATTCGACGACTAATACAATTGCAATACCTGCTATAACGCCAATGGCTAAAGCGCTATAATTAGATACGATATCACAGCCGGCAGTTATAGCTACTAAACCGGCCAGTGCTCCATTTAAGGTCATAGACACATCTGGTTTCCCATATCTGACCCATGTAAAAATCAGGGTTACTAAAGTAGATGCACAAGCAGCCAGGTTTGTGGTCATTGCAATGTCACCAAGGGATGTAGCAGCAGAGGTGGTAGAGCCGCAGTTAAAACCAAACCAGCAGAACCAAAGGATAAATACTCCTAAAGCGCCGATTGGAATATTATGTCCAGGTATTGCGTTTACTTTTCCGTTTTTACCATATTTACCAATACGTGGCCCGAGAATTTTAGCACCGATAAGGGCACACCATCCGCCAACGGAATGTACAGCAGTAGAACCGGCAAAGTCGTGGAAGCCAAAATTGGATAACCAGCCGCCGCCCCAAATCCAATGTCCGGTAATAGGATAGATAAATATACTAATGGCCGCACTATAAATCAAGTAAGATACAAATTTGGTCCGCTCAGCCATGGCGCCTGATACGATAGTGGCAGCTGTTGCACAGAAAACGGTATGAAATATCATGAAAACACCAACTGGTAAGGTCAGCCCATAACCGTCAGGGTTCTGCAATGTGGCTTCTAAACCGGTAGGATTAAAAAATCCTTCCAAACCGATAAAGCTATTGTTTTGACCAAACATGAATGCGAAACCAACTAAAAAGAAACAAATAGCTCCAATAACAAAGTCCATCATATTTTTCATAATAATATTTCCGGCATTTTTAGCACGTGTAAAGCCTGACTCCACCATAGCAAAACCTGCTTGCATAAAATAGACTAAAAATGCGGCAATCATTGTCCACATGATATCTAATAAATTATATTCCATTATAATTCCTCCCTTTTTTCTGAATAAGGACAAAAATAAGGAGATAATTATTGTATTACCAATTATCTCCTTTGATAACTTCCTTGCATACTCGTTTGCCGCTGCCCGCGGCCGTGAGCGTTTGCGCAATGGCTATAGTGCATCATAACCATGCTCACCGGTACGTATTCGTACCGCATCTTCGACATTATAAACAAATATTTTTCCATCACCATAATTCCCGGTATTAATTTCGTCTACGACCTTATTAATTATAGTTTCAGCAATATCGTCAGTTATCACCGTTTCTACTTTTACCTTAGGAAGAATATTAACGTTATACTCTGTACCCCGATACTTCTGGACATAACCTTTTTGGTTGCCATAGCCCATGATGTTACTAATCATAATACCATTAGCCTTACAGTTGTCTAGTATTTCTTTCAGGCTTTCGAGCTTTTCAGGTTTGATAATAATTTCTAATTTTTTCATACGATCACCTCCATCAATTTTTTATAAAAAAGAAAAAGGCGCTTCTTAAACTTTTAAGAAACACCTTTGTTTTATATGTTATTATTATACTCACCTCAAGTTGAATGTCAAACGATATTTGTAAAATATATTAAATTTGGTTAAAATTCATTAAAATTTTATAAATAGTGAATCTATTTTGTTGAGATATGCTATAAAATCTTTATTGCAATACAGATAGCAATTCTGTCATCTGCTTCAGCACAAGAGAAAATGTTTCCAGGGCTTTTGTGATAGGCTCGCGGGTCGTCATATCTACTCCGGCCTCTCTTAATAAATCAATGGGGTACTTAGAGCCGCCGCCGCTTAAGAACTTTTTATAGGCTGTTACGGACCCAGATCCGTCTTCTAAAATTTTTCCTGAAAGTGCAGTTGCAGCTGAGAAGCCGGTCGCATATTGATAAACATAAAATGGGGTATAAAAGTGGGGGATTCTTGCCCACTCGATATCGATTTCCTTATCGATTATAATATCCGGTCCATAGTAATCTCTGTTCAGTTGATGGTATATTCTACATAAAACATCGGCGGTAAGAGACTGTCCATCAGCAGCCATTTGATGTGTAATCTTTTCAAATTCTGCAAACATGGTTTGCCTGAATAAAGTGCCTCTGAAACTATTTAAATAATGATCAAGAAGATATGCCTTTTCATTATCTTCAGACGCTGTATTGAGCAAATAGTTGGTAAGCAGTGATTCATTACAAATAGAAGCTACTTCTGCAACAAAAATACTATAAGAGGCGTTCACGTAAGCCTGTGCATGGTTGGAATAATAAGAGTGTAACGCATGCCCCATCTCGTGGGCCAGGGTAAAGGTATTATCAAGATTATCCTGATAGTTGAGTAGGACATATGGGTGTATCCCATAGACACCCCATGAGTAGGCGCCGCTGCGTTTGTTTTGATTCTCATAGATATCAATCCAGCCGCCATCAAAGCCATTTTTCAACAAATCCTGATAGTCCTGGCCAAGAGGAGCAAGACCCTTTAAAACGATATCTTTAGCTTTATCAAAAGGTATATCCATTTGAACATCGCCAACAATGGGCGTATACAAATCATACATGTGGATTTCATCTAGTTGAAGTAATTGCTTCCTTAATGCGACATACTGATGCATCAGCGGCAGATGCTCTCTGACTGTATTAATCAATTGCTCGTATACGGCGACAGGAATATTATTAGCATCCAGATGCATGGCAAGAGAAGAAGGATATCGGCGGGCTTCCCTAAAAAATAAATCTTTTTTTAGATTGCCGGAATATAGGGCGGCAAATGTATTACGATAATTAAAATATGTTTTATAGAATGCCGTGAAGGCGTCTTTTCTAACACGCCGGTCTTTATTTTCCAGTAAAGATATAAACCGTCCATGGGTAATGGTGGTCGGGTTGCCCTGGTCATCAGTGATAATGGGAAATTTAAGCTCCGCATTATTAAGCATTGAAAAAACATTGGAAGATGTTCCTGCCATATCATTTGCAGAGGCCATCAACTCTTCCATATCTTTTGACAACGTATGAGATTTTTGCCTGATGATATCTTTAAGATAATGTCCATATACGGCTAAATTGGCATTTTCTTTGATAAAGTTGAGAAGCTTCTCTTCGGGAAGCTGCAATAATTCAGGTCCTTCATAAGCAATAGTACTATAAAAACGGGTAGAGAGGGCTGAAATTCTGGAAGTTAAATCCTGATAAAGATTATTGTCCAGATTTTCGTGGGATTTCTGATTGGCATAGACATATAGCTTCTCTAACAATAAAGATAATTTATCTTTTAAAATGAGATAATCCGCCAGCCGGCCGGCAGAATCGCCAAGCGTACCGGCATAACTGCCAAGGGTCACATAAGAATCATTTAAATGATTAAAGTCTGCTTCCCACAATTGATCATTACTGTATATATCCTCGATATGCCACTTATGGGCCTGAGGTATGTTTTCTCGTTTTGGAATCTGAGCCTGCATTAGAAATGTCCTCCTGCTATTTAGTATACTCCCTGAGCCGGGGGTACTTATATAGTAAACAATTTATATAGATAAATCAATAAAAAAATTTTTGTCAAAGAGAGTCAAATTCTGGGAGGATGCTTGCATAATTTTATGTAATCGTATAAAATAATGATACCATTGTCAATGGAGATTATTAATAAACGGGGAGATAGTATATGAAAGACAAAGTTATAATGAAATGGTTATGTTTAATGGCATTAGTCCTGACGATGATGGCTTTCGCGGGTTGTGGGAATAATGAAACAGCTCAAAGCATTATAGAACAAGTGAAAGCTAATACCCAGAACGCAGATTCAGCGGAAGCAAAGATGATGTTTGAAATGGAAATGAACGTATCTGAGTCTACAGATGGCATCAATGTAGACATGGACATGAAGATGAGTTTGGACATGGAAATGCAGGCAACTACAGACCCGGCAGCCTCACATATGACCATAAAATATGCTGCGGCAGCTACAGGGATGAACATGGACATGGATATGGAAGCTTATCAGGTAGAGGAAGATGGGGAAACCGTCGTCTATGGTTTTGCTCAGGATGCCTGGACAAGATCAGTTTTAGAAGACCCTATAGATGCTGATGCAATAGCGCAATGGGAAGGGCTTTTAGATTTGGAGTACTCACTTGAAGAAAAAACGAAGAAGGTTAATGGTACAGAGGCCTATGTGTTGTCCACAACTATAACCGGTAAAAATATAATGTCATTTCTTGAAAGTTATCTGTCGGCTATGGAGGAGGGTTTTTCTATGGAAGAACTCGGAGAATTAAACATTGAGGACTTAAGTGCTGATGTAAAGTATTATGTTAATAAGGCTGAAATGCTGCCGTTAAAGGTAACGATTGATTTTGGGGACAGTTTAGGTAAAATGTTTGAAGGAATGGAAGGTGCCGAAAGCGTTGATTTTAAAAAGGCATATGCGGAAGTAGAATTTACCGGTATTAATACGGTAGACGCCATCGAAGTACCCCAGGAAGTTAAGGATGCAGCAAAGGAAGAGGAAGTCTACGATTACGATGAATATGAGGCTGATGACGATGATACTAAAGATGCTGAAATTGCACCAAATGAAAATGGAGACTATGTTTTATATAATGAGGAACAAAGCGCATCTATGACAGTGAGCACACCGGAAGGGTTTAAATATTCCTATTCTTCTGCAGAGTATGGAAGTTTGTATTTCTACGATAACAAATCAATTGATGTAAGCTACTTTATTGATGATTATTATACAGATGATGATATGGCAGGAGAATATGAACATACATATGATTGGATGTCGGATGATGAAGACTATCAGAATGTGGTCTTGAATGATGTACAGACGGTCACGGTGGGAACGAAAGAGGTTTCTTATCGCAAGCTTACCTATAATTATAGTGAGACTTATTTTTGTACAGATTATATTGCCTGGACTATTACAGATGGTGTAACCTACTCAGTTGAAATTGAAGTGTTTGATGAGGACTCCAGTTCGATAGACGATTCTATTGTTACGGAAATGTTCTCAAACATTAATTTTGATACTACTATTTAACAGATTTCCTGAGTATTACAAATTTCTGGAATAATACAAAAAAGGATTGTATTTTTAATCATTTTTGTATACAATGTAAGAGACAATCAAATAATGGGAGAATATTACAGAATACGAGGTTAACAATTATGAATAAAAGAACGCAGTTTCCACGTCTTTTAGCAGTAATGGTGCTTTTAGTAACTGTTGCACTTGGCGGTTGCCAGGGCGACAAGGGAACAGAGTCTTCGATGACTGATAATCATTCTTCAACCCAAACGGCTTCTTCAATAGAGACTAAGGCCGGGGGCGCAACTACAGGGGGCAGTGTTGTCGTTGGGATGACACAGGATCTGGTTAGTCTTGACCCGCATATTCAGACGGATGCAGGAACTAGGAATGTTGTATTTAATTTATTTGAAGGGTTGGTAAAGCCCACTTCTGACGGTGATTTAGTACCGGCAGTGGCCAGTGATTATGAAGTTTTAGAAGATGGTAAGGTTTATCGCTTTACCCTCAGAGAAGGAATCACTTTCCACGACGGCAGCCAGGTTACTGTAGAAGATATCAAATATTCAATAGAACGTTACGCGGAGGTTCAGGCTGAATCCTCCGTTTTTTCTGCGCTTAATGAAGTTGCAGTTATTGATGAATCAACAGTGGAGATTCGTTTAGGTGAAGCAAATACGGAATTACCGGCAGATTTAGCTACGGTCTATATTATTCCAAAGAGCAATACCGATGTAGCGACAAATCCTATTGGGACCGGACCGTTTAAGTTTGTCTCTTATACGGCAGGCCAGAAGCTGATGTTGGAAAAATATGATGGCTACTGGAAGGAAGGATATCCATATCTTAATGAAGTCACGTTTAAGTTTGTAGCCGATCCAGAGACTGCATTTATGGAATTGCAGGCAGGGACATTGGATATCTTAAACTATCTGACCATTGATAAAGTGGAGATTTTAGGTGATGACTTTAATATTATTGAAGGAAGTATGAATCTTGTTCATGCACTCTATCTGAATAACGATTATGGACCCCTTCAGGATATACGAGTCAGGCAGGCACTTTGTCATGCGGTAGATAAAGATACAATAAATGAATTTTTCGCCGGAGGAAAAAGCAGGCTCATAGGTTCGCATATGATTCCGTCAATTGCGAAATACTATGAAGAGGGTGCCGAAGGTTTATATCCCTATGATGTGGAGAAGGCGAAAGAATTACTTGCCGAAGCAGGATATGCCGATGGCTTTGATTTAGCCATCACGGTTCCAAGCGCCTATTCTCAGCATGTCAGGACTGCGGAGATTATAGTCGAAAACCTCAAAGCAGTTGGCATTCATGCGAGCCTTGAGTTAGTTGAGTGGAGCACATGGCTTTCTGATGTTTACACCGACAGAAACTATCAGGCCACGGTTATCGGCGTTGATGGTAAACTGGCGCCAAGTTCCTGGCTCGTGCGGTATGTAAGCACATTTGAAAATAACTTCTTTAACTACAGCAGCGAAGAATACGATGCCATCTACGCACAGGCTAAAGCCACTGTCGATGAGACAGAAAAGATCAGGTTATATAAAGAGCTGCAGATGATGCTGGCCAAAGAGGCTGCCAATGTATTTATTCAAGATCCGGCTGAGTTTGTGGCAGTAAATCGGGAATTAGCCGGATATCAGGTTTATCCTGTCGCAGCACAGGATCTATCAACTGTTTATTATGTAGAACAATAAGAAAAAGGAAAAGGTCACAGGAGGATAAGGATGAAATATATTATTAAAAAAATAATTACTCTCATTATGACATTGTTGGTTATTTCTATTTTCACCTTTGTGGCCTTTTCGATACTTCCGGGGGATGCGGCAATTACCAGGCTGGGTACTGAGGCCACTCCGGAGAAAGTAGAAGCCATGCGTGAAGAGTTGGGGCTTAACAGGCCTGTTATTTTAAGATACCTAGATTGGTTAAAGGGTGCGGCCAGAGGTGATTTTGGAGAATCATACCAATATAGCAGTACATCAGTTGCAGCGCTTATTTCAGAGAGAATGCCGGCCACGGTATTATTGGCGGTAATTTCATTTGTACTTATATTTATACTATCGATCCCACTGGGATTAATTTCAGCAAAGTATCCGGGCAAATGGCTGGATACAGTGATTAATCAATTAATGCAGATAACAATGGCAATACCTTCGTTCTTTTTGGGCATTATCTTAACTTATATCTTTGGACTTGTTTTAAAGTGGTTTCAGCCGGGCAAGTTTATTTCTCCGGCCGAAGATTTCATGGCTTCAGCCAAATATCTGCTAATTCCGGCGTTGGCTGTTGCTTTGCCTAAAATTGCCATGGTTGTAAAATTTCTTAGGAATGGGATACTGATAGAAACCGGAAAGGACTATGTGCGCACGGCATATAGTAAAGGAAATAATGAAAACAGTGTACTCGTTCGGCATATTTTAAAAAACGCCTTAATTCCTGTGATTACATTTGCAGCAATGATAATTGCTGAAATTCTGGCAGGAAGTATTGTTGTAGAGCAGGTGTTTAGTGTTCCGGGGATGGGCAGGCTGTTGGTTACGGCAATCTCATCAAGAGATTATCCTGTTGTCCAGGCTGTTGTTACTTACATTACGGCAATTGTCATCATTGTGAATTTTATCGTGGATATGCTGTATCAATTAGTAGATCCAAGAGTTAAAACAACATAACGGAGGGACGGGATGAAGAAGAAATATAATTATAGCCTGATTTTTGGAATTGCCATTACCGGGCTGATTTTATTAATAGCTGTAATCGGGAAGTTCTGGACCCCCTATGATCCAAATCAATTAAATGCTTCGCTTAAGAATACGGCGCCAAGCCTGGCTCACTTAATGGGGACGGATAATCTTGGACGTGACATATTCAGCAGGGTGATGGCCGGAACCGGAACGACCCTTACGATTGCGTGGCGTACGGTATTTATCGGTATTTTTTATGGTACAATCATTGGTTCGCTGACCGGATATTTTGGAGGCTGGATTGATGAAATAGTGATGCGGGTTAATGATATTGTGTTGTCTTTTCCAAGCGTTTTGCTGGCACTGATAGTTGTGAGTATCCTTGGCCCGGGCTGGCCTAATCTCATCATTTCTCTGGGCATCTTGTTTATTCCCAGCTTTGCAAGGATTGTCCGCAGTGAAATGCTGCGTTTAAAGTCGCTGGATTTCGTCAAAAGTGCGAAGGTTATGGGAGCAGGATCTTTAAGAATCATATTTGTCCATATGATGCCCAATATTGTAGTCAGTATGTTAACAACTGCGGCTATCGGCTTTAACAACGCCATATTGGCAGAGGCCAGCATGAGTTATCTTGGGCTTGGAGTACAGCCGCCTGACGCAAGCCTTGGCCGTATGATCGCCGATTCGCAGGCATATTTGTTTATTGCACCATGGTTTTCCTTATTTCCCGGTGCCGTTATCATACTTACTATTTTAGGCTTTAGTTTGATAAGTGAAGGCCTGAGAAAAGCATCAAGCAATTAGGGCGTGAACCAACGAGTTTTCAAAAACGTCCGGTAGATTGGAGGTCACAATGGAGAAATTACTGGAAATTAAAAATCTCACTGTCAGCTTTTCTGATCAGCAAGTGCCGGAAAAAGTGCTTGATCAAGTGAGTTTCTCTGTAGGCAATGGAGAAATAGTGGGAATGGTCGGAGAGTCCGGGTCGGGAAAATCTATGACATCGCTTTCTATTATGGGTTTATTATCAAAACGTGCCAGTATCAGCTCCGGAGAGATTTTATGGGAAGGTACGGATTTACTTTCATTAAAACCGGCGGAGACAAGAGTATTAAAGGGGAACCAGATGTCAATGATATTTCAGGAACCCATGACTTCTTTGAATCCTGTAATCAAGATAGGTTCTCAGGTAGGCGAAGTCCTGAAAATTCATACAGATAAGTCAAAAGAAATAATTAAGGCAAAGGTTCTAAAGGCCTTACGGGAAGTCGGGCTGCGGGACGCTGATTTAATTTATCATCAATATCCCCACCAATTATCCGGAGGTATGCGGCAGAGAGTCATGATTGCCATGGCCACACTTAATGAGCCTAAACTACTGATCGCTGATGAGCCCACAACTGCGCTTGATGTGACCGTACAGGCAGAGATATTACGCCTGCTAAAAAGAATCCATCAACAAAGGCAGACTTCTATATTATTTATATCCCATGACCTGAACGTCATTAAAGAAATCTGTCAAAAGGTCATCGTCATGTATGAGGGGAAAATCGTTGAAACGGGAGAAGTCATGCAGGTTTTGAATTCGCCGAAGCATGAATATACTAAGCGGCTTGTGGCATCAATGCCCGGCGCAAGAAATGAATTAATCACTAAGAAGCCGGTATTGAAGCTTGAAGATTTAAATATTTACTATAAAGAAAAGCGCCAAAAGATGCATGTCGTCAAAGAAGTATCTTTGGAGGTTTATGAAGGTGAAATATTGGGGATTGTCGGAGAAAGCGGCTGTGGCAAATCCACGCTGGCGAAGACCATCGCCGGACTGCATTCTGACTATTCAGCAAAAAGTGGTATGATGACCCAAAAACCTTCCATGATATTTCAGGATCCTTATGGTTCATTAAATCCAGCGAAAAAAGTTGGCTGGATTTTGGAAGAACCTTTAAAAATGGGCGGAGTAACAAATAAAAAAAAGCGCCGTACCATGGTAGATGATATGCTCACTAAAATCGGACTGGATATCTCTGTCAAAAGACGTTATCCAAGAGAACTTAGCGGCGGGCAGAGGCAGAGAATAAGCATTGGCTGTGCATTAATCAATCATAACCGGTTTATTATTGCCGACGAACCGGTTTCTGCGCTGGATGTTACGATTCAATCCCAGATTTTAGATTTACTTGTCCGGCTGCACAGGGAATATGAACTGACGGTTATGTTTATATCCCATGATTTAAATATAGTACGTCATCTTTGCCACCGGGTTATTGTTATGTATCTGGGAGAGATTGTCGAAGAGGCCGAAGTGAAAGATATATATAATCACCCACAGCACCCTTATACGCAAATGCTTTTTGATTCTATCTTAACCAATGAAAAAAAAGAAACCGAGGCAGCCGGCACTCTGCCGCTTACTCAGAAGACAGATGATGAAAACGGCTGTATCTTTTATCATCGGTGCGAATACCGCGATGAGTGCTGCCGATGTCAAAAGCCGGTTCTTCAGGAAATAAAAAAGGGACATTTTGTAAGATGCCATAAAACACAAGATATGACTTGACTTTTTTATAAGTTTGCACTACTCTAGTAAAGTAATAATTAATTAAATTAGAGGAGGAATTAGAAGTGAAGAAAATAAGTCGGTTATTGGCGTTATTATTAGTTTCACTGATGGTATCAGCTCTTGCGGCCTGCGGTAATGGTAATGAAAACAAGGAAACTACAACAGCTGCTGCAGCAACAGATTCGCAGAGTCAGGAGACTGCAAATTCAGAGAGCCTTGAAGCTGAGGAAACAGATGCAAGTACTGAATTAGAGTATACAAAGTTGGTTGTAGGTGTAGATGATACCTTTGCACCCATGGGATTCAGGGATGAAAACAACGAGCTGGTAGGCTTTGATATCGACCTTGCCAATGCCATAGGTGAATATTTAGGTGTTGAAATCGAATTCCAGACAATAGAATGGTCTATGAAGGAAATGGAACTGAATCAGGGGAATATTGACTTGATTTGGAATGGCTACACAATTACAGAAGAAAGAAAAGAAAAAGTGAATTTTACTAAACCCTATTTGAATAACAGTCAGGTTGTGGCAGTAATGGCCGATTCAGGAATTGAAACACTGGCCGATTTAGAAGGAAAGGTTGTTGCTGCCCAGACAGACTCCAGTGCCCTTGAAGCCATTGATTCTAAGCCTGATATCAGAGATACATTTGCCGGCCTTGTGACTCAGGATACCAATGATATGTGTATTCTTGAATTAGAAGGCGGACGTTCAGATGCTGTTGTTGCCGACAGTGTGCTGCTTAATTATGTTATTTCACATAAAGATGATCCAAGCAGATTCCACATCCTTGAAGAGAATTTTGGAACTGAAGAATACGGCGTTGGTGTCCGCAAAGAGGATGCTGCTTTGCTGAACGCTTTGAATGAGGCTCTTGATGCGCTAAAGGCTGACGGTACGGCAGCAGAAATTTCGACGAAATGGTTTGGGGAAGATATCGTTAAATAGTTAGGAGAAAACATATGGACTACATAGTTAAGGTACTTCCGCAGATATTAGACGGCCTAAGTATTACATTGGGGACCTTTATCATCACTCTGGTATTATCAGTGCCTTTAGGTGCGGTGATTGCCATGTGCAGAATTTCAAAAATAAAAATCATCCGGAACATATCCGGCATTTATACATGGATACTCCGGGGAACGCCGCTGCTATTGCAGATATTTTTGATATTCTTCGGCCTGCCTATTTTAGGCATCCAAATATTCGGGCGGCTGCCGTCGGTATATTTTGCATTTGTCCTTAACTATGCTGCCTATTTTGCTGAAATCTTCCGCTCCGGAATTCAATCTATTGAAAAGGGGCAGAGAGAAGCGGCTGCCTTACTTGGTTTTTCGTCGATGCAGATTAATATAAAGATTATTATGCCTCAGGTGATTAAGAGGACGCTGCCTTCTATTGGCAATGAAATTATTACCTTAATTAAAGACACTTCCCTGGTTTACGCTGTTGGACTTGCGGAAATATTTAAAATTGCGAAGAGCATATCCACCAGAGATGTCACAATCATACCGTATTTAGTTGTTGGTGTCATTTATTTGCTCTTAACTGCCATCATCACCAAATGTATTCATGTGGCGGAAAAAAAAGTATACTATGAGGAGTGACGGTTATGCTATTAACGGTTGAGGGATTATATAAATCATTCAAAGATGTAGGAGTGCTTGAAAATATCAATTTTCAGGTAGATAAAGGAGAAATCGTGGCGCTCCTTGGCCAGTCCGGTGCTGGAAAAACGACCATTATCCGGTGCCTTACGGGACTTGAAAAAGCTGATAGAGGAAGCATCGCTATCGATGGCAAGTACCTGTGTAAAGAGGAAAATGGTAAATCCGTTTATCCGGACAAAGCAACTGTTTATGCAATTAGAAAGAGCCTTGGTATGGTATTTCAAAGTTACCATCTGTTTCCTCATATGACTGTCCTGGAAAATGTGACTCTGGCATTAACACAGGTTCATAAAATGTCAGGAGAAGAGGCAGGCCTAAGAGGCACTGCCTTTCTTAGGAAGCTGGGGCTTGGTGAGAAACTTAAGGCGAATCCTTATGAATTATCTGGCGGACAAAAGCAGCGGGCTGCCATTGCCAGATCCTGTGTGACGAACCCTAAACTGTTATGCTTTGATGAGCCAACAGCAGCCCTGGATCCTGAAACGACGAAGGATATGACTGTGCTTATCCGTGAATTGGCCAGAGAAGGAATGGGTATACTTATTATTAGCCATGACATTCCCTTTGTGGAGGAAGTCTCGGATCGTATCCTAAGGGTGTCAAAAGGTACCTTACATTGTTGATGGAGGATAAGATTGAATGACAAATTTATTAGTCAGCAAATTTGTTAGGAATTATCAACAGACAAGCAATCAAGAGGTTCGGACGGCTTATGGGATTTTAGCCAGTATCGTTGGGATTGTTTGTAATGTTTTTCTGTTTATCATTAAAATAGCTGTCGGGCTTTTATCCGGTAGTATTGCGGTAGTCGCAGATGCCTTTAATAATTTGTCCGACGCCTTTTCTTCCATTATTTCGTTTGCCGGCGTGAAAATGGCTAACAGGCCTGCCGATAAAGAGCATCCTTTCGGCCATGGACGTTATGAATATATTGCTGCCTTTATCGTAGCCTGTTTAATCATTGAAGTAGGCATAAGCTTTGTCAGAAGTTCCTGGGATAGAATCATGAATCCTTCTGATGTGGCGTTTAGCTTGATTTCTGTGGGGATTTTATGTGTATCGGTTATGGTAAAAATTTGGCTGGGACTTTTCAACAAAAAGCTTGGAAAGGTCATTCGTTCAACCATTTTACGGGCGACATCTTTAGATGCCCTGGGTGATGCCCTCATCACCACGGTCACGATATTCTCGATGCTGATATCCGGTCTTTTTAATATTAATATAGATGGTTATGCCGGAATGCTGGTGGCCATTGCAGTTATTATTGCAGGTGTTAATATAGCTAAGGACACTATTAGGCCATTACTGGGCGAACGCCCTAATCAAGAGACATATCAGATGCTTACCGAATTAGTAGAATCTTATGATGGGATTTTGGGCAGCCACGACTTGATTATCCATAGTTATGGTCCGGCCCACAGTATGGCGACAATCCATGCTGAGGTACCAAATGATATGGATATGGAAACAGCGCATGAGTTAATAGACCGTATTGAACGGGAGATTACCAAGAAGACAGGTATATTTTTAGTGATTCATACAGATCCTATCGAAGTCAATGATGAAATTGTTTTAGAATATAAAGCTGAAGTTTTTTCAATATTAGAAGGAATTGATCCCAAAATCAGTGCCCATGATTTTCGTATGGTTGATGGAGAGCATCAGATTAATTTGATATTTGACCTTGTGGTTCCTTATTCTTATGATGAAAACAGGCAAAAGAGGCTGTTATCGGAGGTTATGGAGGCTGTAAAGAAACATGATTCAAAATGTGAATGTGTCATCACCGTAGAAAACAGTTTTGCGGAAGGGAAAGGAGTATAAAATAATTTTTTTGGGGAAACTTAAATTTTGACTTGAAATTTTTAGATTTTTTTAGTATAATATCTACGTTGGTCATTAATGGGCTGTCGCCAAACGGCAAGGCACAGGACTCTGACTCCTGCATTTGAAGGTTCGAATCCTTCCAGCCCAGCTATAGTGTTAATGTACTGTCAGGCATTCTGCTAAGTGTATTTGGTGGAATGCCTGTTCTTATAGCAATAAAGGAAAATATACTTCGGGAGGTAAACTTGTGTATACATATAAGCGAAAAGTGACATATAGTGAAATAGGATCAGATAAAAAAGTAAGCCCGGCACAGATTGTTAAGTATTTCCAGGACTGCTCAACTTTCAATTCTGAACAAATCGGCGCTGGACTTAATCATATGGAAGCTCATAAACATATTTGGGTGCTGACATCCTGGCAGGTGATTATTGATAGGTTTCCGGAATTTGGTGAAGATGTTGTAACGGGGACATGGGCATACGACTTTAATGCCATATATGGCTTCAGAAACTTTCTATTGGAACTTTCTGATGGAACGCGGGCAGCGTATGCTAATTCCGTCTGGGTTCTCATGGACAGTGTTTCCGGCAAACCGGTGAAGCTAACGCAGGAAGATGTATCTGGATATGAAGTCGGTGAAAAAATCGACATGATCTATGAACCTCGTCGCATTAAGCTTCCAAAGACATGGACCAAAAAAGAGACATTTATTGTAAAAAAGAGTGACTTAGATACAAATCATCACGTGAATAATGCCAGATACATAGAAATGGCTTTGGATTATTTACCTGAAGATTTTGTGACCTGGCAAGTCAGGGCTGAATATAAACAATCAGCCGTTTATAATGATACTATTTTGCCTAAAATAAATGTAGAGGAAAATAAAGTGACCGTAGTATTATGTAATGCAGGCGGTGAAGTATTTGTAACAGTCGAGTTCAAACAAGGAGTATAAGAAGATATGATTAAATTGGGAGAAAAGCAGTCGCTTATTATATTGAAGGATAAAGCCTTTGGGGTTTATCTTGGAACCCGTGAGGAGCCTGAGAACAGCGTATTATTACCCGCAAAGCAAGTTCCTGAGGATGCAAAAATCGGCGATGCCATTAAAGTTTTTATTTATAGGGATTCAATGGACAGGCTTATTGCGACGACAAAAGAGCCTTTCATTAAGTTGGGAGAGTTGGCCTTATTACAAGTAAAACAGATAACCGAAATCGGTGCGTTTCTTGACTGGGGTTTGGAAAAGGATTTATTATTGCCTTTTAAAGAACAGACAACGAAAGTAAAGGAAGGAAATTCTTATCTGGCTGCACTATATATTGATAAAAGCAGCCGGTTATGTGCAACAATGAAGATTTATGATTATTTAAGGGCGGATCATCAGTATCAAAAAGGAGAGCGTGTTCAGGGATATATTTATCAAATCAATGAAGTGTATGGAGCTTTTGTAGCTGTGGATAATAGATTTCATGGATTGATCCCTAAAAATGAGTTGTTATCAGGAATTTCAGTTGGCCCCATAACCAACGCAAGGGTTGTTGCTGTTCGTGAGGATGGTAAGATAGAGCTTAGTATCCGTGAAAATATAGGCCAACAAATAGATATAGATGCAAGGAAACTCATGGATATATTGGATAGCTATGCCGGTATATTACCTTTTACTGAAAAGGCATCTCCAGAAATTATTGCCGGAGAGACCGGATTGAGCAAAGCGGCATTCAAAAGGGCAGTAGGTCGATTGTTGAAGAATAAAAATATTGAGATTGTTAATGGGAAAATACACAAATGTTAAAAATAGGCCATAAATTTCTTTATATTTATTACGATTTTTTTACAAAACTATGTTGACAAGCTTCTATTATGTTGTTATAATTAATCTTGTAACAAATTTGTAACAAATAAAAGGAAAATGGTGAGATGATGAACAAACTAGGCAGATTTAAACGGACGTTAGGAATAACGTTAACAACGGCCTTTGTTATTGTTGGATCAGCTAATTTAAATTCTATAACTGCTTATGCTGCGTCAGGAACTGTAACGGCAAGTGCATTAAATGTGCGTTCAGGTAGTTCTACGAGCGATTCGATAATCACAACAATTTCGAAAGGCACTTCAGTAGAGATACTTTCCACAAGTGGAGACTGGCATCAGATTTCAGTCAATGGCGTTACCGGATATGTACATAGCAGCTATGTATCTTCAGGAGGCTCAGGAGGATCTTCTGCTGCAGCATCGGGAAGTACAGGAACAGTTAATGTAAGTGCATTAAACTTAAGAAGTTCTGCTTCAACAAGTGCTTCAAAAGCAGGATTGATTTATAAGGGACAAGTGGTGACGATTCTTTCAACTGAAGGAAGCTGGTATCAGGTTTCGGTTAATGGTACCACGGCTTATGCCTATGCCGAGTATATCAGTGTCGGCGGTTCTTCCTCCAGTAGCCAGGGCAGTTCAGGAAGTGCATCAGGTTCAGCAGGAACTTGTAATGTGAATCAGCTAAACGTTAGAAAATCAGCTTCACTCAGTGCTGCTGTACAAGGACAAATCAATAAAGGAACCGCGGTAACGATTTTAGAGACGAGCGGTGACTGGTATAAAGTGACAACAACAGTTAACGGGAGCACTACCACCGGATATGTATATAAATCTTACATAACCACATCAGGAGGCACTTCAAGCAGTTCAGATACTTCAATTACTGAAGCCAATGAAACTGTATGGGCGACAACAGCAGTTAACATCCGGAGTGGAAGCAGCACCTCATCATCGGTTGTTGGCGGACTTAGCAAGAATGCCAGTATTACCCGTACGGGCGTATGCAGTAATGGCTGGAGCCGTGTAAGCTATAATGGAAAAACTGCCTATATACATAGTGACTATTTAACAAAAACAAAACCAGGTTCAGCTGCGAATACATCCGGAGTGACAGGACAACAGATCGCCGACTTCGCATTGAGGTATGTTGGAGGCCGATATGTATATGGAGGGAACAGCCTGACCACTGGTGTTGACTGCTCTGGATTCGTTCAGCAGGTTTATTTAAACTTTGGTATTAGATTATCAAGGGTTGCAGATGCACAGAAAAGTGATGGTACCCGTATCAGTGCTTCAAATGCACAGCCGGGCGATTTATTCTTCTATGGCAGCAGCAGCTATGCAGACCATGTAGGCATATACATTGGCAACGGACAAATTGTACACGCCTCAAACGCCGCAACGGGCATCAAGATATCAAGCTCCAACTACCGTACACCGGTAGCAGTGGTACGGATATTGAACTAAACTTTGCCGCTCGCCTTGGTGAGCATGCGTACAGAAGGGCGCTAGAATAAAAAGGGGGATTACTCTTATACGAGTTTACTTGTATAGGAGTAATCTCCCTTTTTTATCTGTAATGTACGTCAGTGCATAAACTAAGTGCCCCAACCTCACGAGAGGCGCTGCCCCTTTCACCCTCCGATTACAACATATCTAAGCACCCCCAGCACCACCAAATGTACCGGATAAAATGCATAAAAAAACCATCCCGACCTTTTAGAGCCGCCCCTCTCCCCATTATATTGTTTTATAGCCACCAAAGAAAACACGATCCCCATAAGATAAACATTCTCCAAAATGGCCGCCCCCAGCGAAGCCTCTCCAACCGTCGTCATCAAAACAATCATCAATCCCGTCATAATAATCGTTGTCATAACAATCCCAACACACTGCTTTCTAAAATTATCCCTATAAATATAAAAAATTAAAGTGAAAACAATCACAAAAAACATCCAATCCCCGATAATGGACAATACACACAGCCCAACAATACCTCCCCATTTAAGGACCGGATTACCAGCTCTGTCATAAACTATAATCGCTAACAAAGCCAAAAGAAGCGTATAAATGACCCCAAATGGAAAAAAGCCAAACCGCCCAGTTTCAAAATAGCTAAAGGCAAAGTTAGATATAACTGCAAAAACTGCCATCCTCCCTATATATCGATTAAGCGACCTGGTGTGTAAATACCCCTGTACGATGCCAAAGCACATAATAGGAGCTGTTAAACGCCCAGTCATATGCATGATAATGCCAAGAATTGATGTGGAATTAACAAAGGCCCAGGCAATGTGATCGATAAGCATTGTGGTTATTGCAATATATTTTAATGTCGTTTGGTTAATACCTTTTTGCTTTAGTGCTGTTTCCATAGCCGATAATCACCTCGTCTTTATTTATAATAAAATATAATACTTTATTTATAATATAAAGTCAATGAACTTGCGTATAATAAACATTTACATGCTTTTATTAATTTTCCTGATAAAAATATGTTGACAAAAGTCGATTTAGATAGAATTCACAAAAATGATTGTGAGAGTTAACATAAAAAATTGCAAATAATAATATGACTGAAATAGTACAGATAAAAGTTATTCACATACATAATTGTGGATATTATTGATAAATCCGACTTATACACAAAGTTATCCACTTTATCCACAGATATTTATCACCCAAATGGCAAAAAAGAAAGTCATAAAAGCAAATATATGTTTTGTTGATAACGTAAAAAAGCAGTTTTTCAGAAAAAAGTTGTGAAAATCTATTGACTTTCTCGTTTTTAAATAATAGTTAAAAACTTGTCAATTAATTAAAATAATGGTAGATTAAAGAATAAACTTTTTGAAAATAGAAACAGTTGACTTGAAATATCAGGAGTATATGTGTATAATTATATGTATAAAAGATTATGGTCAAAAAGGAGTGAATAAACAGTAATTTAACTATATTAGTGATAACAAGTCTGCTAAAAGCAACCTCAGAGATAGCTGGCCAAAAAGTTAGAGAAACAATTAAAACGTCAGGAGCGCAGGCTTTCGAGGAAATACGAGAGTGAAAAGTTGCGTATTAAGAATAAAGAAATCAAGAAAGGGGAAGCTGCTCGACAGAATATCCAGAGACTGATTATAAAGGTACAAAAGTTAGTTATACTAGATACATGAGTTCAAGAATAATCTCGAAGTGGATATATTTGTCCATATTTTGAGTGGCAGTTGATGTGTATGCGTTATATAATAAGCGGTAAGAATATCGATGTAACGGAGGGACTTAAAGAGGCAATATATGACAAACTCGGCAAGCTGGAGAAGTATTTCAATTCAGATACTGAAGTTATCGTTACATTAAGTGTAGAAAAACAAAGACAGAATATAGAAGTAACGATTCCGGTGAAGGGGAGCATCATCCGTGCAGAGCAAGTAAGCGATGATATGTATGTTTCTATTGATTTAGTCGAAGAGATTATTGAGAGACAGATGAAGAAATACAAAACTAAATTAGTGAATAAGCTTCATGCTGCATCCCATTTCCAGCAGGAATATATCGATATGGAGACAGAGGATGATGAAAACATCAAGATCGTCCGTACAAAACGTTTTGCGGTGAAGCCTATGGATATTGAAGAGGCTTGTATACAGATGGAGCTTTTAGGCCACAGCTTTTTTGTATTCAGAAATGCCGAAACAGATGAGGTCAATGTCGTATATAAACGAAAGGGCGGAACCTTTGGGTTGATTGAGCCTGAATATTAAAATGTAATATCAGATGCATGCATTTTCTTTTCGATACTTAATAGGTGACATCTGATAGGTGGAGCGAAAAACCCTGGAGAAATGATCGGCTGAATTATAGCCGATTTTTTCTGCGATCACACTTAAAGCGGCAACCCGAAACCAAATATCAACTACGATGAAAGTCAAACCGAGTCCTTTAATGGAAGGGCATTATTGATTTTAAAACGCATCGGCCATAAAGGGGAGGTCAATGTAGAAATAAGATCCGGACATGGTGAAAAAGTGACAGCAGCAGCAGGTGCAATTTCAAAATGACTTAACCCCCGCTGCATATGGGAATATTTTCACGTTTTACTGAATATCACAAAAACTTATGATCGATTTTCTTATTCTCTTGCCAACTGAGGGTATATAGTGATAGAATAAATAGTAATTGTAACAAATGAATGATTATTTATGGAGTGAAACCAATGGGAATATTACAAAAAATATTAGGAACACACAGTGACAGAGAATTAAAACGCGTTACCCCCCTTGTGGATCAGATAGAAAACCTGGAGCCTGAGATGGAAGCTCTTACAGATGCCCAGCTCAAGGGTAAAACAACGGAGTTCAAACAGCGGCTAAGTGATGGGGCGACATTGGATGACTTGTTAGTCGAGGCTTTTGCGGTAGTCCGCGAGGCGGCCAAAAGAACACTTGGCATGCGTCACTTCAAAGTACAGCTTATGGGTGGCATTATATTACATCAGGGCAGGATTGCCGAGATGAAAACCGGTGAGGGTAAAACCTTGGTTTCTACATTGCCGGCCTATTTAAATGCCTTAGAAGGCAAAGGTGTACACATTGTCACAGTCAATGACTATTTGGCTAAGCGTGATGCCGAATGGATGGGAGCTGTCCATGAATTTCTTGGCCTAAGGGTGGGTGTCATACTCAACGACATGAAGCCCGATGAACGCCAGCAGGCCTACAACTGCGACATTACCTATGCCACAAACAATGAACTTGGCTTCGATTATTTAAGAGATAATATGGTTATATATAAAGAACGATTAGTTCAGCGAGAGCTTCATTATGCAATTATTGATGAGGTTGACTCAGTATTAATTGATGAAGCCAGAACGCCATTAATTATCTCAGGTCAGAGTGGGAAGTCCACGGAGCTGTACAGAGTATGTGATATGCTTGCGAGACGGCTTGTCAAAGGTGAGCGGAGCGGTGAAATGACTAAGATGGCGGCAATCATGCAGGAAGAGATTGAAGAAACCGGTGATTTTATCGTCAATGAAAAAGAAAAAGCAGTTAACCTGACAGAGGAAGGCGTACACAAGGTTGAAGAGTTCTTCCGAATTGAGAATTTAGCAGATCCGGAGAACTTAGAGATTCAACATAATATAATTTTAGCATTAAGAGCCCATAATCTAATGGCAAGAGATAAAGATTATGTGGTTAAAGATGAAGAAGTCCTTATTGTTGATGAGTTTACCGGGCGTATCATGCCCGGCCGCCGTTATTCCGATGGCCTTCATCAGGCGATTGAAGCTAAAGAAGGCGTTAAGGTGAAAAGAGAAAGCAAAACCCTGGCAACAATTACTTTCCAGAATTTCTTTAACAAATACGATAAGAAGTCTGGAATGACGGGTACTGCCTTGACAGAAGAACAAGAATTCAGGGACATTTACGGCATGGACGTTATTGTTATTCCGACGAATATGCTTATCGCCAGGGTTGACTATGAAGATGCTGTCTATAAAACCCATAAAGAAAAGATTAATGCCGTTGCACAAGCTATTACCGACGCACATCAAAAGGGACAGCCGGTTTTAGTAGGTACCATCACAATTGAGGGCTCTGAAGAAATTAGTACGGCGCTTCGGAAAAAAGGCATCCCTCATAATGTCCTGAATGCCAAATTTCATGAAAAGGAAGCTGAGATTGTCGCCGGAGCCGGTCAATATGGGGCGGTAACCATTGCGACGAATATGGCGGGCCGTGGTACAGACATTAAACTGGGAGAAGGGATAGCCGAAATCGGCGGACTTAAGATTATCGGTACTGAGCGGCATGAATCAAGACGTATCGATAACCAGTTGAGAGGACGTGCCGGACGTCAGGGAGATAAGGGTGATTCACGTTTTTATATTTCTTTAGAAGATGATTTGATGCGTCTGTTCGGCTCGGAACGTTTGATGGGAATATTCAGCACTTTAGGATTTCCGGAAGGAGAAGCTATTGAGCATAAGATGTTATCCAATGCTGTTGAGAAGGCGCAGATGAAGATTGAATCCAACAACTTTGGCATTCGTAAAAACTTGCTGGAGTACGACCAGGTCATGAATGAGCAGCGTGAAATTATTTATGCAGAACGCCGTCAGGTTCTTGACGGGGAGAGTATGCGTGATGTTATCATCCGGATGGTTGGCGACACAGTAAAAATGCTGGTGGACAGTGTATTACCTGAGGATGCCCCGGCGGAAGAATGGGATATCGATAAGCTCAATCAGGTGTTGCTGTCGGTGATACCTTTAAAGCCTCCTTCAGCGGATAAGACGGCATATCAGGGATATACCAAAGGGAAACTCACCGACGAATTAACTCAGAAAGCGACCCGGCTTTATGAAGCGAAAGAGAAAGAGTTCCCGGAAATTGAGCACCTAAGAGAATTAGAGAGAGTTGTCTTGCTAAAAGTCATCGACCGCAGGTGGATGGATCATATTGATGATATGGATCAATTGCGTCAGGGTATTGGATTACAGGCTTATGGACAAAGAGATCCGTTGGTAGAGTATAAATTTGCGGGATACGATATGTTTGATGAATTAACAGAAGGCATATCTAAAGAAACAGTTAATGCCCTCATGCATGTGAGGATTGAACAAAAAGCAGAACGAGAAGAAGTGGCAAAGGTTACCGGAACGAATAAAGATGCTTCCTTAGCCAAAGCACCGGTACGCCGTTCAGAAAAGAAGATATATCCCAACGCGCCGTGCCCCTGCGGAAGCGGTAAGAAATATAAACAATGCTGTGGGCGCAATAATTAGTTAGAAACCATTCATAGACAGAAAGAGGTGAAATTATGGTCGAATTTGATCAATTTAAATTTATTTTAAATCAGTATGAAAGTCCATTAATTGAAGTGAGGGATTCACTTTGACCTGGCTAATAAACAAGCCAGAATTAAAGAAATAGAAAATATCATGGAAGAACCAGGATTTTGGGAGAATACTGATAGAGCACAGAATTACATGAAAGAACTAAAAGGCCTTAAATCTACGGTAGAATCTTATGAAAAGCTTGAGTCTGAATATGAAGATATCCAGACGCTTATAGAAATAGGATACGAAGAAAATGATGCAAGCCTGATTCCTGAAATTCAGGAGTCAATTGATAGTTTCACATCAGATTTTGAAGCGTTGAAGATAGCGACATTATTATCAGAAGAATATGACAAGGATAATGCGATTTTAACCTTACATGCCGGTGCAGGGGGTACAGAAGCCTGTGACTGGGTCAGCATGTTATTCAGGATGTATAGCCGATGGGCAGACAAAAAGGGCTTTTCCACAGAAGTTTTAGATTTCCTTGATGGTGATGAAGCCGGACTTAAAACCATCACTATCCAAGTGAATGGAGAAAATGCCTATGGTTATTTGAAGTCGGAAAAAGGTGTTCACCGGCTGGTCAGAATATCTCCGTTTAATGCGGCAGGTAAGCGTCAGACTTCTTTTGCATCCTGTGATGTAATGCCGGATATTGAGGAAGATGTTGATATTGAAGTCAAAGAAGAAGACTTAAGAATTGATACCTACAGATCCAGCGGTGCGGGCGGCCAGCATGTCAATAAGACCTCCTCGGCTATCCGTATCACCCATCTGCCGACAAACATTGTTGTTCAATGCCAGAATCAGCGTTCACAGCATCAAAACAAGGACAAGGCGATGCAGATGCTTAAGGCGAAGCTTTACTTGCTAAAACAACAAGAAAATATGGAAAAGATATCAGGTATACGTGGTGAGGTCACAGACAATGCCTGGGGAAACCAGATCCGTTCGTATGTCATGCAGCCTTATAAACTGGTCAAGGATCACCGCACGAATGAAGAGGTCGGGAATGTTGACAGCGTTATGGATGGCAATATTGATTCTTTTATCAATTCCTATCTGAAATGGAATAGTATTAGGAAAAATAAAATAGAGGAATAGTCATGATGGAAAGAGCAAAAAAACTGATAATTGATACCGATTGTGGTTCTGATGATGCGATGGCGATTGCCATGGCGCTCAATGACTCTGCATACCACATAGAGTTGATTACCACGGTGGCAGGAAACGTAACCCTGGAACAGGCCACTAAAAACACATTGACTACAATTGAACATGCGGGAACGTATGAGCCGCCGGTGTATATGGGGGCGGACAGGATGCTGTTACGGAATCTGGCGTATGCCCATGAGACCCATGGAGAGGACGGAATGGGGGATATCGGACTAGTACCCAGACGATTAAAAGCAAGAAAAGAGAATGGAATTCTCAAGCTGTTGGAAGTTCTCAGGGAAAGTAAAGCAGGAGAAATTGATATTATTGCATTAGGACCGCTGACGAATCTTGCACTTGCCATCCGGCTGGATTATGAAGCAATGAAGAAAGCCGGGCGTATTGTCGCTATGGGAACCGCCGGTTTAGGTACCGGAAATGTAACCCCGGCCGCTGAGTTTAATATCTGGCAGGATGCTGAAGCGGCAAAAATTGTGACAGAATCCGGATTGAAACATATAATCTTTGTGGGATGGGATGCATGTCTGGGAGATTGTATGTTGAATCCGCAAGATATAGAAAAAGTCCGAAGTGGCAGTGACCTGGGAAAATTTACAATCGACTGTAATCGGCAGCTGCTGGAGATGAACCGGAGAAGATTCCAAGATGACTATCTGGATATGGCGGATCCCTCCGCCGTAGCCGCAGCACTGCACCCGGAATGTATTGCCCAGTGTGAAAAGTATTATTGTGAAGTAGACGTTTCTAATGGTCCAAGTGATGGGGCGGTGCTGGTAGACGTGCACTGCCTTTTGGGTAAAGAGCCGAATGTATATATTTGCAGCAAGCTGTATGCTGATAAATATAAGGACTATCTTTTTAGAATGTTAAAGCAATATTAGGATGTTTAAAATAAATATAGGATGAAGGAGGAGGTTATGAATGAGGGACTTTGTAATAACAACAGAAACGAATTCTGATTTGTCAAAAGAATTTTTAACAATACACAATATTGGTATTATTCCCCACTACTATACTGTGGAAGATGAGCTGTACGGTGATGAAAAAGAGCTTACAACGAAAGAATTTTATGGTTATATGCGTGCAGAAAAGAAAGCTGCGACAATCGCCAGTAATCCTGCGGTTATATTGGATACTTTTGAGGGCTATGCAAAACGTGGCCTGGATATTTTACATATTAGTTTTTCTTCCGCGCTTAGTGGCGGCTACAGCAACGTAGCCGTGGGAGGGGAAGAAACTTGTAAAAAGTATCCTGAAATGAAAATAATTGTTATTGACACTCTAACTGCTTCATTAGGAGAAGGCATGATGATAATGAAAGCGGTAGAGATGAAAAAAGAGGGTAAAGGAATTGATGAGATTGCAGCCTGGATAGAAGATAATAAACAGTATGTCAGTGTTCAGTTTACGGTGGATGATTTAAATCATTTATATCGAGGAGGTAGATTATCTAAAGCAACAGCAATAGTTGGCTCGATGATTAATATTAAGCCAATTCTATTTATTAATGAGGAAGGGAAATTATTGCCGAAGGGAAAAGCAAGGGGCAGAAAGAAATCCTTAAGCATGTTAGTCGATTCAATGGAAGCCAATCTTGGCGGTTTCAGAAATAGGCAGATTATAGTTGGCATTGTACATGGCGATAGTGAAGAAGATGCCAGGTATGTGAAAAAGCTGGTCATTGAACGATTTGGCTATTCGGAGGATATGATTTTAATCAGGCCAATAGGTCCCAGCATCGGTGCCCACTCTGGGCCAGGTGCTATTGGTTTGATTTTTATGGGAGAGACAAAGTGATTACACTTCGGGGACTTGCTTGTTTTGGCAGGAGTTAGGGCTCCTGCCAAAATACAGTGTAGCTGCGAAGTTGTCTTATTGCTATTTCTTTTCTTTTTTTCTGAAAAGCGCTAACCCTCCAAAACCACTAATGATTGCCATATAATAACCAAAATTATACAATAAACCATTATTATATACTTCGTATATTCCTGTAGCCCTATTAAAAATTGAATAAATAAGTGAAAAAGGAGCTATCCATCCATGCCAAATGCCAGAAAAAAATCCCGCAGTATGTGTAGCTGAATTTGTTCCATCGCCAGGGATACAACCAGATAATGATAGACAAACTAAAATCATAATCAAACATAGCAAAAATTTTTTCTTGATTCTCATATTTCATCTACCTTTCGATATTTTGATTTGAACTAAACTGCTATGCAGTTAATCCATTACTATTTATTATAGTTTATTTTTACAGAATATACTATTATAATTTTTAACCTCCTAAGGAAGTCCCCCGCTTCTAAGCGAGGCGAAGCGGATTACGAGTATCCTCTTTGACTGTATAACATTAAGAGGCTGCAACGCAGGGTATCACGAAAATATCAAAAGTCTGGTGAATAGATTGGAATACTCCGCTAAATAAATCGGTAAAGCGGCCCATAAACAGGGCCGCCTTTATCTTTATAAGGGGAAATTAAGCATTATAGTTTTAAGATTGTTTCTTATCGCACTCAACGAACACATTTATTTCAACACAAGTGTCATCATTGTCTTCTTTACAGTTTTCGCCAGCGCCTTTTTTATCATCCTTTTTACATTTATCACAATTAACATGAATGTTCAAAACAACACAATTTTCTCTTTTTGCTTCCATTATTTATCACCTCCTCCATTTCAATATATGGAAGTGTATGGGAGATGTGACTAATTTTGTCTAAAAAAGCGATATAGCAGGCATATAATTATCCTAAAGAAGCACGCATAACTTAATCGTTTTCATTGAGGCGTGTAGTACATTGTCAATGGAGGGGACCTTTGACTATGAATTAATACCTTTACTGGAGGCATAAATTATTATATACTTGATAGAAACACTGATACATATTTGACACTATATATAATGGAAAATATTAAACGAGGAGGTAAGGCATGAAATATCGTTTAGATAAAAAAGGAAACAAAATATCCATATTAGGATATGGCTGTATGCGTTTCACCAAGACAAAAGGTAAAATTGATTTGGAAAAGGCAGAAAAAGAAGTCATGGAAGCGATCGCCCAGGGCGTGAATTATTTTGATACGGCTTATGTATATGGCGGTAGTGAGGTCACTTTAGGCAGCATATTAAAAAGGAATAATTGCAGAAAAGATATTTATATTGCGACAAAGCTGCCCCATTATCTTATTAAATCCAGAAGTAGTATGGAAAAACATTTTAACGAGCAATTATCTCGTTTGCAGACAGATTATATTGATTATTATTTGATGCACATGCTGACTGACGTGGAGACATGGAATAAGTTATCCGGTTTAGGTATTATTGACTGGATTAAAGAAAAAATGGATAGCGGGCAAATACGGAATATTGGCTTTTCATATCATGGGAATGCAGATATGTTTATACAACTGCTTGATGCATATGACTGGGATTTTTGCCAGATTCAATATAACTACATGGATGAGAACAGCCAGGCAGGAAGAAAAGGTTTGCAATATGCCAATGATAAAGGGCTACCGGTAATTATCATGGAACCACTTCGCGGCGGAAAGCTGGTGGATATGCTGCCTGCCGCTGCCAGAGATGTATTTGCCGGGGCAAAGCCAAAACGGACTCCGGCAGAGTGGGCATTTCGCTGGCTGTGGGATCAACCGGAGGTGACGACAGTACTATCGGGAATGAATTCCATCGAAATGGTTAGGGAAAATATTAAGGTTGCATCAGAAGCCACACCGGGGCAGCTGACGGCAGAAGACTTTCAATTGTTTGAACAGGTAAAGAATGAAATAAACCGTAAAACTAAGGTCGGCTGCACCGGCTGCGGATACTGTATGCCTTGTCCTAAGGGAGTGGATATACCGGGGACATTCCGTTGTTATAATGTTAAGTATACGGAGAATAAAAGCACCGCAGCAATGGAATACATGATGTGTACGGCATTCAGGAAGAATCCCAGCAGTGCTTCTTTATGCGTGAAATGTGGTAAATGTGTAAGCCATTGTCCACAGCATATAGATATTCCTGCCGAATTAGAGCAGGCGAAGAAAGAGTTGGAAACACCTGGATATAAGATTGCGCGTAAGGCTGTACAGATACTTCGTTTCTGGTGATATGATATATATAGGTAAGACAAATGCAAAAAAGATACTTGCAGGCTTTAAAATGAGACAAAGTAATCCCTATACAATAGCAAAGCTTTTTCATTTTTCTTCATTGTCTGATTGTTATTGGATGAAAGAATCCAATGAAAACATATGCTGGGAAGATGTCAACTTGTTTAAAAATGATTTTGAAAAAGCTGTCTCAGCAACTGCTTTGTTAGGCAAGAATGCCGTATTTGACAATAAAAAACCCAAAATCCATACGCCGGAATTAACTGCACAAGGCATGGCTGCAAAAGCATGGATAAGGGAATCCGAAGGGCTTTACTTATATAAGGTTGGTAAGAAAGAACTGGCGGCCAGTGCAATATTAGAGGCATTAAACATTCCACATGTATCATATGTAAAAGTTTCTGCTGAGCAATTGTCAATAATTGCAGATAAGAGCTATATTGATAAGATAAAAGAAAACAAAGAATGGATTGTGAAATGTAAGATAATTTCATCTGAAGAGATTTCCATCTTTCCATGGGAAGATTTTCAAATATATTGTAGTTATCATCAAATAAATGAATTTGAGTATATAAAAGAGCATGACGGACAGGCATATTATTTAATGCAGATTGCAGATTATATACTGGGAAATGAAGACAGACATGGAGCTAATTTTGGTTTTTTTATGGACAATGATACAGGGAAAATTTTAAATCTGTATCCGCTTATGGATCACGACCATGCTTTTTCGGATGATTCTGATATTCCATCACAAACTTCGGAATTTAATGAATCCTTGCGGGATGCTGCAAGGCACGCGATAAAGCACGTAATAATTGATTTTTCTGGTTTATTTCGGATGAGCAAACCTAAAGAATTAACAAAAAAACAGTGGCTTAATGTTTTGGACAGAGTGGGGGATTTGATAGATGAAAGATAGATTAGAAACAGACAGGTTGATACCGGAGGCGGTGCGTGAGCTGATGTGATATGCGTTTGAAGAACTACAAATTCGGAAGAATATTCCGGAATGCGGAGGAGTTTAGTGAGTTTCTTATTCTTGAGTGTGGTATTTCAACTGTACCATGGGACGATGTGGGAAATTATATCCGATTGTCTATGACTTTTTTGGCATTCGGTGAAGTGGAAGAAAAAAAGATTTGTTCAGAGCTATACAGAAGATTAGAGAAAATAGATTTTGTTTTCAGGAGGGAAAATGAAGAAAAATACAGTTTCAATAATAACTAACAACATTAATTGGTTAACTGAATAAGGGCATAGCGATATACGCCACTGTTTTCAGTGATTAAGCAACAGCAATAAATATGTAATCCTTCCTTGCTGCCGGCTGGCTAAACCGAGCCGTTATGTTTCCATAGCGGCCCTATTCAATAATTAACAGGCTTCGTATGCGTCAAGCGCAGGTACAAGGCACTTTACCACTCCGGATACACCACATACTGTTAAGGTGAGTAATATCGTATTTTTAATTTCCTCTCTTGTAGCTCCGCTTTGCTTTGCCATTGGCACATGAGCGGCAACCGCTCCGGCATCTCCTTGTGAAGCCTTTATACCAATGTAAATAAGCTGTATGGTTTTTGCGTCAAGCCCATTCGGTATAGCAAGAGATTTAATAAGACTATCAAATGCCGCAGCTACATCTGGTGCTTCTGTTCTATACACTTGATAAGGATTTTTCTGTTCCATAATACTACCTCTTTTCATAAATATTAACGCCTAATTCTGTAAGATTTTTTTCTCCAAGGGGCGTTATTATATAGACCGTTGTTTTACTGTCATCTCGCTCAAACCATCCAAGTAATAATAACTGCTCAAACAAACGCTCTCCCAAAGTCCCTCCAAGATGGCCATAGCAGGAACGAGCTTTTAGTTTTTTATGTTGAGTATTTTTATTTTCTGACATATTCTCTTTCCTCTCTTAATTTCCTTAATCCATAAAGTGGCCCCGCCATGCAGGCAATTTTCGCATTAAAGCTTCAGCGGCATTTTGGGCAACTGATTTATCAAGTCCTTGTGTTTTAATAATGAAATTTGTAAAACTCTCTTTCTTTTCGTCAAAAGATTGCATTGTACCGTCAGGTCTTGCACAATAAATACAATACTCTTTATCAACGTCGCCCATAGCGAAATCAGATACATCCATCATAGGCATACCACATGAGATACAGTTTTTCATTCTTTATACCTCCAATTATTTTATTTTGCAATCAACTCTAAAAAATTGTTTATCAATTCGTTTTTGTACTGTTTCAAAACAGATGTGTTGGGAGCGAAAAGGTCGCTGTTTTGCAGATAATAATGTACAAGTCCTAGCCATGTATTAAATAATATATGAACGGGAATATTTTTTATACTCCCTTTATTTATACCCTGTTCAATTACGATTGAAAAGTGTTTTGATACCGTGGATTGAATACCTATCAAAGTGTTTTTTATTTCATCAGGCAGGGAAGATGTTTCCGAAATTAACCTTTTATAAAAACCTTCGTATTCTTCTAAAACATTAAGGTGCATTTGCAATAGTCCTGCAATGTTATTGCCTGATTTTGAGAGGTTATGCAGCTTGATACCTATATCATCATAAAAAGTTTGTATAAGGCAAAGTAAAAGGTCATTTAGTGTTGGAAAATGTGCAAAAATTGTACCGTGAGAAACTCCGGACTCTTTTGCAATAACACTTGTTGGCGTATTGAAACCATTTTCCGCATACACCCTTATGGCAGTTTTTATTATTTTTTCTCTCGTCGCTTCTTTTTGAATTTGTCGTTTATTTTGCAATATAATTGATCTCCCGCTCATTGAGTACATACTCATTATATATTGTCAGCAGTATCTTGTCAAGCGGTTTTCTTATGTCAAAACCTCCGCAATGCCGCACATGATGTATTCGGCACATGGGAGCGCGATTGCGTTACCTAACGCCTTGCACCGCGCCCCCTTGTTGCCCAATGTAAATCTTTATTTCTCCTGCTAGGTTTTCTTTCAGGCTTTGCAATCTCTTTCTGCTGGCCCTTCCACTCGTCAAGCAGCTTCATAATCTGGTCTTTCATTTCACGGGGTGTTTTGTGTAATGTGATAGCTCTTATTTTATTTTCTATATTCCCTTGTCCCATGCGGGTTAAGGGATTTTACAGTGTTTCAAATATAACACATACTAAAGAACAGAATTAAAAGAATAGATGTTAGAATGTAGGTATGCTACGAGAGTATTGACTTCTCGTAATTTAGTTGATATAATAACAGTTGTCATATCAACTATAGTTGAGAGGTCATTATGAAAATTCTTATAATAAATGGAAGCCCCAGAGCGAATGGAGCTACTGGCCGGATACTTTCAAGAATAAAAGCATGCTTAATTGAAATGGATGCTAATGTTAAAATTGAATATATTGATTTGGGAAAAATAAATATGATGTTTTGCACAGGCTGTCATACATGTTATAAAACAGGACAGTGTTATATCAAAGAGGACGGGATAGAAAATCTTTCTCAAATGATTAGCGAATGTGACGGCGTGATATTTGGTAGTCCAACATACGCAAGTAATGTGTCAGCGCAATTCAAAACGTTGATTGACAGAGGACACTTCGTGTTTGAGCAATTGTTGAGAGATAAAGCTTGCTTTTCAGTTGTTACATATAAGAACTATGGCGGTGGAAAAGCAAAAAAAGTAATCAATGATCTGATACGATTTTCCGGCGGTGCGGTTAGTTGTCAATATTTAGTTAAGACAGACTGTGATAACAAAGCAATAAATAAAAATCAAAGCAAACAAATAGAAAATTTGTGCCGGAAATTTCTTCTTAAAACAAAACAGAAGAATCCATTATCTCTCATCGCAAAGATATTTATCTGGGCCGTTTTTAATGTTGGCATTAAACCGTATGTTTTCAAGAATAAACTTCAATATAAGGGTGTAATAAATAAGTGGATACAACAAGGTATTATTTCAAAGGGAGGTAGTGTATATGAGCAATTATGAAGATAGATATAACTTAATATATTCAATCTGTATGGCCTCGGTAGGTATAAAAGATGGACTGAGAAAGGAATTTTTGAAAAGCGGCTACGATATCACTATAGATAATTTTGCGATTTTATCTCGTTTATGGAAACAGGATAATTTATCGCAACAGCAATTGTGTGAATTGACCTGCAAAAATAAATCTAACCTTACCAGAATATTGGATACTATGGAAAAAAAAGATATGATAATACGAAAACCAAATCTAACGGACAGAAGAAGTTTTTCAATCGCACTTACAAATTATTCTCATTCCTTAAAAGACAGCTTAACTCTTATCGCGCAAGAATATAGCAATAAAATCTTTGATACAATCACTGAGACTGATATTGAGAATTTGAATCACATCTTTTCAAAACTAAATACTGTCACATAGAGTGTGCGCATTAGGCTATCTGTCCCATCAATACTGCATACCGTAATAATTGGAATTTTAAACAGCAAAGCCGACAGGCAACCCCATAAATACAGGGCAAAATAAGCCCTGTATCAGAGTATTTCAGCATCAGAGGTATATGTCCGAAACCAGCTTTCTTATATAACAGAAGAGGGGTACTATGCGACTCAGATTGCTTATAGATTTCCACCAAGACTGTCAAAAGCCTGTATGGTGAAATTCTTCCCTTTAAAATAATAGTTTTACATATAAACAGCCTTTTTAATGGAAGGCTGTAGAGCAGCCCTGATAGGCATTGCAGGAGCATTATTGTTAGGCGTTGGTATGTGCCTTACCATGGTCTGGAGTAATCTGGTTGTTGGTATTATTGTTGGAATCGTGGGTATCGTTGTTCTGATTTGTCTGATTCTTTTTATAAAAGGTTAGATTATACCTGTATAACCGGCCCGGCAACGAAAATCACCAATTTGGGTGCGCTTAAAATTGTGTTGGGTTTGAAACGCTTTATCCTACCCTCCATCAGCGTGGTTTCCAAATACAAATATGTTTTAGATGGTAAAGGAGAGAGGTATGTGGTACAATAATTGTGATTATAATATACAAGAATAAATTCCGTGGAGTGAATGAAAATGGTTACAAGAAATGCCAAGTTAGATGATATTTACGCAATCAGTCAATTATTTGCCGCAAGTTGGAAATATGCTTATAAAGATGTTGTAAACGCTGAATATCTCAACTCATTAATGGGTGAACATTGGGTAGACTTTTTGAAAATGGGATTATCTGAATATAAAATAGATTGTATACTTGCAGAAGAAGATAGTGAAATTATTGGTGCAGCGGTTATACGAAAGTCTCTGATTGAACAATATCCTAATGATGGAGAATTAGTCTGCCTTTATTTATTGCCTAAACAAATCGGCAAAGGAGTAGGAAAGATATTATTTAAGGTGGTTACAGACTTGCTGAAAAGATCAGGTTATACTCACTGCATTTTAAATGTTTTGACAGAGAACCGGCGTGCAAAGGCATTTTATAAAAAACATGGATTTGAACAAATGGAATTTATCTCAAAAACCACATTAGGGAATCAAGAGCTTGAATGTAATGTTATGCGAAAGGCATTGTTTGATGTATAAAGCCTTACGGAAATGAGAAAGGATAAAGATTATATTATGAAAGCATACCAGTTTAAGATAGCAATCAAGAATTCAAAACCTCCTATATGGAGACGCTGCATTGTACCTGCCGGACTTACATTCTCGCAGCTAAGTATGATATTGAACGAAGTCATGGGATGGTCAGGTTATCATCTGTTTGAATTTGAATTCTATCATTTACAGCTGAGAATTACAGAAGATGATGGGTGTGAAGAATCGGGATATTATGTCTATGATATTGCAGAAGCTTCAACTACTTTTATCAATGAATATATGGAAAAACAGGAATGGTTTACTTATACCTATGATTTGGGAGATGACTGGAAGCATAGAGTTACCATCGAGAAAGTCATCACTGAATATGAATATAATTATCCTCAGGTAATAAAGTACAAAGGTGCCTGCCCGATGGAGGATGGCGGCGGTCTTGACGGCTATTATGAATGCCTGGAGAAGTCCATCTCTTTTTATCCGGAATATGACATGGCGTCTGTAAATGAATGCCTGAAGGAAAACTATGCTGTTACCTTCGGAAAGGGTGAAAAAAGACAGCAGCGTGAATTATATGAAGCCATGTTTGAAGGGGAGAGAGGATTCACGGCCTCAAAAAAAGCGAGGAATGTCAATAAACCGATTCGGTCACCCAGACATGAACTTGATGACACACTTCAACAATTTGCAGATATGTTTAGAAGCCGGTTTCTTGATAATGGCTCTTTCCCCCTACCGCTATGGGATAATGAGGAAGACACCCTGGAAGATATTTATAGCTGTTATGAAAAGAAGGATATCATAGAAATAGCCCAAGCTCATGGGTTGAAAGGGTGTTCTAAGTATAATAAAGATGAATTGCTTACAAAAGTGGCAGATTATATTTTGCGCCCGGAAATAATTGAGCAATATTTTTCCTGTCTGAGGGATAATGAAATCAAAGGCTTCGAGAAGGCAATCAATCAGGGAATGCCGTATGTGATGGAAAACGAAAAAGTATTTGACAGGATTGGAGAGGGAGGATACGCTGGGTATTTTGGTGAAGGCAGAATTGTGATACCCCAAAGTGTGGCAAAAGCATACGAGAAATTTAATTCTAAAAGTTTTAATCAAACCAGAAAGGCGAGAAGCTTTCTTTTAGATTGCTTTAATGCGGCAGGCTTTTTGTATGGCGTCGCTCCGGTATCTGTAATTGCCAAAATGTATAATCAAAACATATTGGCTACAGGAGGAAGTGATTTGTTAACGCCCGCATCCATCATTATGGAATGCAAAAATATCCCTGCCGGTTTTTTGGATTTCGACATACGTGATAATTACTTCATTCATCATTCCCTAATGGCAGATAATACCTATAGAAAGTTGGAGCAAATGCAAGGGGATAAGAGCTTTTATATACCAACGGCAATTGAAATCAGGGAACTTGCAGAGAAATGTTATTTTCCAAATGACAGATACCTAAAGAAGCTGACAGCATTTTTAAGAACCAGGTTAAGAATAGATCTGGAAATGGCAGAATATATCGGTGCCAAAATCCAAATGATGATTTGCGGTGCCTGTGAAATGCAGGATATATTTGATATGCTAAGAAAAGAGAAGATAGCGCTGGCTGATTACGAAGTGACGAATCAATTCGCAGACATCATAAATGAGTTGTGGAATCATACAAGGCTGTTATTGAATAGGGGCTTTAAACCCAGCGAATTAACGAAAGAAGATAGTATACGTCGTAAGCCAAAGCCGGAGAGTGCAAAAGTAATAGATTTCCAGGAGGAGAGAAAGAACAAAATCTATCCTAATGCTGCCTGCCCATGCGGCAGCGGTAAAAAATATAAGCACTGTTGTAAAAAGAAATAGCAATTATTGAACTAAAGGGTGATTAAGATGAATAAGTGTTTACAACCTATCTTTTTAATGCATGAGCAGGAAGATCAAAGAGCGTTGTCTATATGTAATTTGCAGAAAACAATACGGCAGCAATATGTTAATGCCGAGAAAATTATGCATCTAGTAAAAGGATTTTTATCGGAAAATTCTCCTGGGCTTTGTGATATATATGCTCCTGAACCTGTACCTGTGCGGAAGGAAGGAAGTCTTTCTATCCGTAAATATTCCAAATATTCATGCCTATGCCCCTATATTCACTCACATGATTTTTATGAAATACTTTATGTTCATAGAGGTGTGTGCCATCAATATGTTGGCAGCGAGATGCAGCCGTTTACAATCTCCTCCGGCAGTTTTTGTATGCTTGCTCCCGGTTCCCTTCACGCACTTGGGCGAAGTTCAGACGATGATTTAATCATTAAGATAGCGGTTCCTGTCAATATTTTTCAAAAAATTATAGGCGATTCATTATTACATATTCAAAACAAGGCATCAGATAACATGGCCAATATTTTATATATCCCAAAGAAAAAAAGTTACAAAGCTATTCAGATACTTCATTCTCTGGTAGAAGAGTATTTTCTGCAGAAAGAATATAGTGAAATGGCTGTCTCCAGTTATCTTTCGCTGCTGATCGTTGAATTTTTCAGGGGACAAAACAGCGGCAGTGCATCTTTGGCAGAATTGCTGGAAGAATATATAAATCACAATCTTGCGGATGCAAGCTTAACGGTGCTTGCTTCGAATTTATGCTACAACCCTAATTATCTCAGCCATCGTATCCGCCAGGAGACCGGATGCAGTTTTACACAAATATTACGGCGAAAAAGGCTGGAGAAGGCCGCCATGCTGCTAACCACCAGTGAGTGTACCGTGGAGGCGATCGCGGATATGCTTGGCTACAATAATACATCAGGTCTATATAAAGCTTTTGTAACCAATTTTGGGATCGCACCCATTGAATACCGGCGGCAACGTATACAAAATCGTTAAATCACATTACTAACTGAGGGGAAGGGTATGGTATAGTCCATGCCTTTTTTGTCAGCTGGGGATAATAATATCACATATAGGGAAAGACTATTGTACTTTCAGGAAATAGTAAGCTCTCGTTGATGGTGCTATAATTAAACAGTCGCTGGCAGACGGTAGGAAACAAAGCGGAGGTTTGGAGGAAGGCGATATGAATCGCTCTGAAAGGCTGGGAAGTGAGACAATGGGTAAACTGCTGCTCTCCCTGTGTGGCCAATGTACGGCATCTCTGATACTGTATAGCATCTATTCGCTCACAGATACAATGTTTATTGCACGAGGTGTGGGAGATGATGCTGCGGGTGCAGTGGCGCTGGCCGCACCGTTACTGTTTTTATTAAGTGCAGTGAGCAGTACGGCGGGGTGTGGCGGGGCGTCAATTATTTCCCGTGCACTGGGACGTAAAGATACAGAACTTGCGGGAGTAACAGCTGCTAATGTATTTACAGTATTTTGGGTTTTTGCAATTTTTATAACAATTACCGGGCTTGTCTTTTTAGAGCCTTTGTTGCGTTTAATTGGTGCAACGGGTTCCATTCTGCCGCATGCACGTGCCTATGCACGTATTATTTTGGCCGGTGCCGTGACCAGTACGGGATTCTCAGCCTTCATGCGCGCTGAGGGGGATACACGCTTTTCGCTATATACATGGGTTGTTCCTGTGTTTGTCAATATCGTGCTTGATGCACTGTTCATTTTGATACTGCACCTGGGCACACACGGTGCGGCGTTAGCGACAGTGTGTGCCCAGGTTGTTTCTTGCGGTATGAGCTTTTGGTTTTTCTTTATAAAAAAGCATCGTCCGTACCGTATCCATAAAAAGCATTTCCGTATCCGTCCCAGTTTACTTTTGGAAATTGGTTCAGTGGGCCTGCCAGCCTTTCTCCAGCAGATGTCATCAAGTGTAGTGCTTATCGTACTCAATCGGATTCTTGGCTTCTACGGCGGAGAGACTGCAATTATAGCCTTTGGTTATGCTTCTCGTTTGCAGAACCTTATCTTATTGCCTCAAAGCGGAATCGTGCAGGGGGTTCAGCCGGTGATTGGATATAATTATACTGCAAAAAAAGATGACCGTGTCCGCCATGCCATGCGCCTTTGCTTCCTGGCCAGCTGTATATATGGATTGATTGCAGGCATGATTGGCATATTGCTCAGGTTTAAATTGCTGGGGATTTTTACATCACAAAAGGCTGTATGGGCAATTGGCCACGTAGCACTTACGATGGGTATCATAACCGCTTTCATAAAAGGAATCAGCCCTCTGATTGCCGCCTATTATCAGTCTATCGGAGAAGCAAGAGCGGCGTTAACCATTTCCATTGCAGGATTTTTGATGATACAATTACCGCTTCTGGTCACTTTAGGCAGTAAATTCGGCATGAACGGTATTTATATTGCTTTACCACTGGTAGATATTTTAATGGTATTACTGACTCTTGCTATCGTTTTATGGCTGAAGAGGAAAGGAAGGAATTTATTATGAAAAGTATAACAAAAAGTCAACTTTCTAATGAACAGATAGCTGCATTGGTCAACAAGCATTTCAATGAGGCCACGTTGAATAAAGCTGTTGAACTTGAAGGAGGCATGTTTAACTCTGCATATCTTCTCCAATGCAGCGGAGAAAATTCACCAAACCAGATGGTGCTCAAGGTGGGACCATCACCGGGAACCCCAACGCTTACCTATGAGACAGAGATAATGAATACGGAGGTGGAGGTGTATAGTCTTTTACCCCGTGAAAATATTCCTGCACCCATGGTACTTGCCAGTGATTTCAGTCGTGACACAATTCCGTCAGACTGCTTCTTTATGCAATATATTGAAGGAACACCCTGGAAGGATATTTCAAAAAAGATACCTAAGGAAAACAGATCTGCATTAATGTACGAATTAGGGCGCTGTAATGCAGCTGTGCATAGCATCAAAGGCGAACACTTTGGTTATCCAAAGGCGGATAAGCATTTTCGGCATGACACTTGGGGAGAGGCTTTTTTGACTATGGTGGAAGATATTCTAAAAGATGGCGAAAAACGTAGCTGCCGGCTGCCGTATGAGTCCGTCCGAGAATGCCTGGTAAAACATCGTGATTTACTGAATGAGATTACGACTCCGGTTTTAGTAGATTTTGATATGTGGGCGGGTAATGTTTTTCTGAAGCAGGGGGAAAAAAAGGGCTATGAAATCAGTGGTATTGTCGACTTTGAACGGGCATTCTATGGGGATGCTTATGCTGATTTCACATCGGCGGTTATGCTGTTCGATGATGTCAACGCAGAACCGGAATTCTGTGCAGGTTATTCAGATGTTAGCGGCAAGACGCTTGCTATCACGACAAATGATAAAATTCGTATGGATATGTACCGACTGTATATGGCGCTTATTATGCATGTGGAGACATACCGCTATAATACTGTCTATGCTGTGGGTATAAAGAAGTATACAAACTCTCAGATAAAAACTTTGCTAAAAAAATTAAATTAACTTACCATATTCCGACGAGGATTATCACGAGGAATATGGCTGACATAATGATGTAGAGCATGATAATTGATTTATAGCTTGATTTTTTCATAGGATCACACCCGCTTTTCCAACTTGTATCCCAATCCTTTTATTGTAATAATCTGCTTTGGATTGGCCGGATCATCTTCGATTTTTTCACGCAAATGCCGGATATGCACCATCATGGTATTGTCAACGCCAATCCCATATTCACCGCATACCTGCTCATACAGGCGTTCCTTGCTGATGATTTTACCTGCGTTGTGTGCCATATATCCCAAAAGCTGATATTCACGGGCGGTCAGGCTGATTTCTTTGTCTGCCTTATATACCCTCTGGCTATCGGTATCTATTTGAAGATCATTAACTTTAATAACGGTTTTGAATTGACTATTGTTTTGCTCATATTGCTTGCGGCGCAACTGCGCCTTTATGCGAAAGGCTACCTCTTTAGGGCTGAATGGTTTTGTCACATAATCGTCACCGCCGCTGCTCAGTCCTAAAATTTTATCTATATCATCACTTTTGGAAGACAGGAACAAGATGGGGCAGATTGAAAATTCACGGATTTTTTTGCATACTTCTACACCATCCATACCCGGCAGCATAATATCAAGAACGATTGCGTCCGGTTTTTCAGTCCTGCATATTTCGATTGCGCTTTCACCGTTTGTTGTTTTTAAAATATTTTGAAACCCTTCTTGCCTTAATACCTTTTCCAAAAGGTTCATAATATCCCGTTCATCATCCACAAGCAGGAGTTTATTTGTGTTTATGTTGTCGTTCATCACTGCCACCTCCAACATCAACCGGTTCCTGATTGATGTTATTATATTTCCTTTTTGGGAAAAACCCTTATTAGGTACGGATAGTTTTTTACTTATACTTTTTGCTGTTCCGGGCACCATCCTTATCTTAACCTTGCCTTAAGGGTAAAGTCAATATGATATTGGTTCCTGTTTGAGTTTCTCAGCTTATTCATAGGGACCTTCCACTCAGTAAAGAAATTTCCAGGCAAGCTATTATAATGGGAGAACCCAAACAATATCGCCGCGTGTATTATGGTGGAAGTCATTGCGGGAGAGAAATTCAGACACAATATTCTCAAAATATTGATTCAGTTTGAATTTTGATACTTTCCCCGGACATGACCATTCCAATCTACCCGTATCGTGAAACTCCGTCAGACGTTCCGCACCTCTTTTCAGGGTTTTGTAATGGCTCCATGATATTTCGCCGCGTTCTATCCGGGCCTCCACCATTTGCACATATTCCGTTACAACCTCACGGTCGAATTGCTCCTTACCGCGCTGTTTGTGAAACTTCACGACCGGGATGTATGTTGTGCTGTATTCATTCCACGCCGAATGAATACCATGCCCCAGCGCTAAGACTGCCTCCGTTGTTTTAAGCGCAAGCTCATCCATATTGATTTTACTTTGCATAAAAAATACCGCCTTTCAATGATTGTTGAAGGAAGAACACTCCTCCACACCTTTCATTTTAGCGGTATTGCAGACTAATGAAATATCTTTCCCGTATTATCACGAATTTTTTCGGGAACAGATGGGGGTCCTACTGCGGCAAGCCCTGTTTCACCTATCGGGTTATCACGATTTTTTGCCCTATAAATCCCGCCTTTCCTCACTTCTTGCGGTTACTTCGTGATAACCCGGTTTTCGTGATAACCGTTTAGCGGAAACAACGAAATAGCACAAAATAGCGACTATAAAGTACTGAGAATATGAGAATAGACTTCTTGTTTTAGTTTTCGTATAAGGTAGCTATGTCATGTACTCTACGCTTCATTTCTGCACGGATATGTAACGGTTCTAAACACTCGCATTTTGACCCGAAACTGAGAAGAATATCGTAGTTGTAATCGTTCTCTATAAAGGGAAAATTAACAATGTAATGTCCGTCGTCGTCAGGCGAAAAATGTTCATAAGCACAATAATCAAGTATCCTGTCCATGACAGATTTATGAATACGGATTTTAATTCTTATTGGCATAGTTTCAAAGATTTCCTCAAAGTCTAAAATCTTTTTTTGAAAATCTCGTGGTGTAAAAGTTTCTTCTTTCATTTGTAGGTTTGATATGCGGGATAGTCTAAATAAGCGAAAATCATTTCTTTTATGGCAATATCCTTGAAAATACCAATGACTACTTTTCAATACAAGCTGATATGGCTCGGCTGTTCGTGTGGTCTTATTTCCGTGGTGAGCTACATATTCAAACGAAAGCAGCCTGTTTTCTTGTAAAGCTGTTTTGATAATTTCTAAATATGGTTGTATGTTCCTGTTGCCCACCCATGCACTCAAATCTATACATATTTGATTTGCTCTTAATTCAATGTCTTTCGCTCTGTCGGCAGGGATAAAACTCTTGACCTTTGCAAGGGCGTTTACCAGTTCATCACCACGTACCATGTTGGAAAGACTGGAAAGCCCCATCAAGATAGCGGAAAGGTCGGCAGTCGAAAAAACATTTTTATCAATCTTGTATTTCTGCATAATTTCAAAGCCGCCGCCCACTCCCGAAGTTGAACGAATAGGAATACCCGCCATATTGATGGCGTCTATGTCGCGGTAGATTGTGCGGGGTGAAACTTCAAACATATCTGCTAACTCCTGTGCGCCTATACGCTTTTTATCAAGGAGTATCATAATAATGCTAACAAGCCTGTCAATTTTCATCTGATAGCCGCCTTCCAAAACTTCTTTTTTTCATTATAGATTGTTGCCATACTGCTGTCAACAATTACAAGGTATAATAAAACAAACAAATCAATCTACCTATCAGGAGGAAACACTATGCAGAAAAAAGCCTTAGTAATAATAGATATTCAAAATGACATAACAAAGAATTACAAGGATGTTATTGGCAATATCAATAAAGCTATTGATTGTGCAGTCAATAATAATATTCATGTTATTTATATAAGGCATGAAAATTTATCGGCCGGCACGAGGACTTTTAAACCCAATACATATGGGTCTGAATTAGCTTCAGACTTGAAAATAGTATCAAAAAATGTTTTTACAAAATGCAAAGGAAACGCATTAAGCAGTGAAGAATTTACAGACTTTATTAGTAAAAATGAAATATGTGATTTCTACATAGCAGGGGCAGATGCTGTTGCTTGTGTTAAATCAACCTGTTACAACTTACGCAAAGCGAATTATAGCGTTAATGTCCTATCAGATTGCATTACCAGTTATGATAAAAGGAAAATTGACGAAATGCTGCGCTATTATGAAAGTAAAGGCAGTAAAATCATTAGTTTAAATGACTTGTTACCTAATTAGTGAAACGGCGTACCCGCCGCTAAACGGTTATAAAAAAACCGTTGTTCCGGCGGGTAGTTAATTATGCCCAATGAACCCAATAAACGCATTGAACGGCGGTTACACATTTATTCTGAATTAAATTTATGATAAGATATCTTTGGACTAAAGAAAAGCTTAATATATAAGGGAAATGCCATATTTTATCTCAAAGTATCATTATGGTATATAAATTATATATTATGCCTTGATTAGCCAATTAAATATGGATTAATGAAATTATGAATTGAGGGAATCAAAGGAGGCTGTGTCATGAGAAAAAGAGTTATTGCAGTATTAATGATTGTAGGTATGATATTTGGGCTTGTGGCTTGTGGAAGTGATGGGCCTGGCGGTGCTGTTGGAGCCGTGAATAGAAGGTAATATTATTTACAACAAAAATAAAGTATTGTGTTACAGATGATGCTAAAATAGGGCAGTCCTTGAAATTTTAAACTTTATGTGTTATAATTTCTTCATCAGGAAAGATTCTGTTCTATATTATCAATATTCTAATGTTTTTTAAAAATATCTGGCAAAAAAATCACACAAAATATTTTTTTCAATACGTTATTCTATTTAAAATAACAGGGACTTACAGAAGAACTGTAAGGTAATACCTCCCTATTTCTTATCTAAATTATCATACCCTCCATTGACAATGGATCTACCATTATCTAAATATATTTAATTTCCTTGTTTTTTATTCCCACGGAGTATTTGACTTTACAGAAACTTTCTTGAAATAATAATGTACAGTAAAGAGAGGTTAAAATGAAAGAAGATTTTATTTCAATAAAGGTAGACTTTGCATTTAAATTCGTTATGAAAAACAAAAAGGTACTACGTGGACTCTTAGGGGCTATTCTAAAAATAAATCCTGTATCAATTACAGATATAGAATTTATGGATACTCATCTTAGCAAAAACTATCCCAATGAAAAGAAAGGAATACTTGATATAAGAATTAAAATTAACCATGAAAAAATAATTAATATCGAGTTACAAATATCGCCTTTTAAATATTGGAAAAACCGCACTATGTTTTATAACTTTAAGCTGTTTGTTGAGCAAGGGGAAGCAGGAAGTAAATATGGAGAGTTTGACTCTTGTATACATATCAGCATTTTGGATTTTAATCTATTTCCTTATGATAGGAGATTCCACAGAACAGTTCAGTTATTGGATACAGAAACTTGTGAAATATATACTGACAAAATCATATTCCATATGGTAGAATTAAGAAAAGTGAACGATATTGTAATAAATGAACAGGAAGATGAACTTTACTATTGGTGCAAACTTATTAATTCGAAAAGTAAGGAGGAGCATGAAATGTTAGCAAAGAAAAATGAGTACATCAAAGAAGCTGTGACTGAAATAGAGAAAATTAATCGTAACCTGGCTTTAAAGCAAGAATATATAAAAAGGCAAATGGCTCTTATGGATGAAGAAAGCCAGAGAGATTCATACTTTGAGGCAGGAAAAGAACAAGGGAAGGAAGAAGGCATTAAACAAGGGGTAGAAGAGGGTATAGAACAAGGTATTAAACAAGGGCAATTAGATATTGCTGTTAAGCTGGGGCTTTCCATTGAGCAGATACAAGCGTTCACTGGTCTTAGTTTGCAAGAGATAGAAGAGATTAAAAAAGAATTATAATTACTAAAATAGAGTATGGCCAACCGGCGGATATAAACATATGATGCCGGTTTATAGGACTGCTATATGATTTTGGATATAGTGAAAGGCCAGTCCTTCCACCATTTTATCAGTCGTTTCACCGATGATATCATCAGCATATTCCAGAATCCGCTCTGATAGGTTAATCATAGAGAAAGCAAAGAATCTGATTGTATCTGGGAACACGAAAAGAGGTAGGATATGCAAAAACCAGGATATTATGAAATCATAAACCATAGGGAGAGAACCGGACTTAAGATGAGTGTCATAGCCGGAAATGTACAGTATAATCGCCTGCACTGGCATGACAGCCTGGAAATCATGTGTTGCGTTTATGGCAGTTTTTGTATGACGATACAAGGAATCGCACATGTTTTACACGAGGGCGATCTTATTACCGTCAATTGTGGAGCTGCCCACGAAATAACAGAAGGCACACCAGATGGCCTGCAGCTGATCTTTTTGGTTGATGCATCCTTACTAAGGCTGACGGACAGAGAACAGTATGCCTTTTCTACAGTGGGGGACTTGGAGTTATCACAAGAGCATAAGGATATCCGTACTGTCCGGGCCTCTATAGCCAGCCTGGCCTGTCTGTTGCTGCCGGACTCAGCAAATATAACAGAAGGGTCATCGTATCCGGAGGAACAGTGGTATCAGCTCCATATGGAATTATATCGAATCCTTATGTGCTTGTCCCGGCATAAGCAGCCGGTCAAGATAATAAATAGTTCTATGCGTCCCTTTAAACGATTTATCCGTTGTGTAGAAATCATTCACCAGGATTATGATAAGCCTTTGAGCGTAAAAAGCCTGGCAGATGAAATTGGTTTTAGTGAACCAACAATTTACCGCCTGTTCCAGACTCATATGGGTATCAGTTTTAACCACTATTTGAATTCAGTGAGGATCAGCGCTGCTTGCGGCCTGATAGAGAATTCGGCCGGAAGCATGACTGAGATTGCCGGTCAGTGCGGCTTTTCAAGCCTAAGCAATTTCTATCGGACATTCCGTCAGTTCGTGGGTATGCCGCCCCGTGAATATCGGAAAGCCAAAGGAATAAACACCGGACCGGCGGCTAGATGGCTGCAAAAAGATCTGCTTCAGTTGAATCGTTTTAAACCGTTGTGGGAGCTGCCTTATACGCGGGAGGAGCTGCAGCGGCTGGCTCAGGTGGATGTATGATTCTTTCCTTTCGCTTTACGGTATTCACTTGGCGTCTTACCCGTCATCTTCTTAAACATTTTTGAGAAATGTGTGTAAAGAGTTGATCGGCAGGAGTATGGGCTCCTGCCGAAATGCCACGAAGTGGCAATAATAAGTAATCATTATTTTTTCAATTATGCTATCACAATGGTACTAAGTGTTCTGGCTGGTGTACTCACCCGGATGATTTGTCCATTTATACGAATGGCATATTTTTGATCCTCGCCATGTTTGTTCAGAAGCATGGTTACAATGGAACCATCAGGGTTTTTTGCAGCAGTCACCTCAACCATGTCATTGCATCTGGAAAATCCAATCCGGATAGCGCCGGGCATGATGTATTTGGAAAAATGCCCGATAAAATGATAGGTAAGATTTTTCCTGTAAGTGCCGTCATCATTGACGATCATGGAAGCAGTAAAGCCACCGGGAACATGACGTGGCCCGCCATCCTTATCCACACAGATATTCCAGTCAATCCAGCGGTTCATTCCGGCATTCAGGTTACCAATCATATCATGAGCATATGCGACGGCATCTTCAAATTCAACAGTTTCAGGCATCTTACTATTGTCACCAAAGTCAAAAAAGCCTGTCCGCCCGGGTGGATGCAGCCCGCAACATTCACTCATCAGAAGTACCTTATCCGGATACTTCCGCCCTGCTATTTCCACAGCCTCAAAATGGTCCCCGGAATACCAGTGAAAGGCCAGTCCTTCCACCATTTTATCAGTCGTTTCATCGATAATATCATCAGCATATTCCAGAATCCGCTCTTTGTTGTGATCCCAGATATATATACCGACCTTGCCAATCAGGCCGGCAGCTTCAAATTCCGGATATAGATAATTTCGGAGAAATGATTTCTGCTCACCTGAAGTCCAGACACAGCTATCCCAATTGGTTGCCGCAATCGATTCATTCTGAATGGACATCATCGTAACCGGAATACCTTCAGCTAGATAGGCATCTACGAATTTTACCAGATATTTGGCCCAGGAACTGTAATACTCCGGTTTTAGGCTGCCGCCGTTACAGCGGGAGGGTGTATTATAATCCACTTTGGGCATCATAAATTCCATTAAATTTCCATAAACAGAAGGATCGTTTTTAGGTTTGGCCGGAGGCGTCTTCCAGCATGCCGGAGGAGACCAGGGGCTTAAAAGTACCGAAAGAGGTTCTTTGGACAATGCCATGGCTTCTTTTAATATGGGAAGGAGATACATCTGATCTCTCTTCAGGGAAAAAGTCTTTAGATCAGGATCAGCTAATGGGTCTTCCACCGCCGTGTATTCTTCCAGAGAGTAATCACAGCTGTCCATAGGAACTCTTAAAAACTTTAAATGATTGCCGTGTTCCCCAAAAAAATCTTCCAAGGCTGCTTTACGAACCGGTGGTGACATTTTAGATAAAAGATAGGCGGAAGTTTCAGTTATGGCTCCGCCAAAGCCTTCAATCGTTTGATACCTAATATCAGGATAGATGTTGAGGATTCCGGATTCCAAGTGTCTTGCTTCATCTGCCTCCAGGGTCACCGGAATCTGAAATTCTTGCGGATAACCTTTACCGCCTGCCGAAAATGTGGTGATTTGTTTACATTGCATGGGTAATCTTCTCCTTTCGTGACTAACTTACTAATTGGTTTATAAATAGATTAACATAGAGTTTAAGCTTTGTCTTATATTATCCAAGTACAATTCTACAGTATCCTATCATTATTTGATAGTTCCTGTTCCGACTGCACAATGGCAATGCGGAGTAAGGTTTTTTTGTTGGATCATGGTCTGTAATTCTTTAGTCATAAGTCCGTTTAGTGCTATTTTCGAGTCTGTAATTTAATAGAAACGGGATTCCGATTATGTTATGCTTTAGATATCTTAAAAATTCCATTGGAGTAAGAAGGAGGATAAATAGTATGAGAAAAAGTAAGTTATGGGCTGTGATTTTAAGTGTATCAATAGTAACAGCAATGCTGGCAGGATGCGGAGACAACAGTAAGAATTCTTCAAGTACATCAGGGGGAGCCGATTCATCGGGCAGCGCCAATGCAGCCGGAGATACAGATGCAGCAGATGACGGGGAAACCTATACGGTAGTCATGGGTTATTTAGGAGATACATATTCAGATGAAGCGTTGATTGAAGAGGAGATTAACAAAATCATAGAGCCTTTATTAAATGCCAAAATAGATCTGCGGGCATATTCATGGGGAACCTATCAACAGGAGCTGCAGTTGACATTATCTGGGGATGAAAATATTGATATTGTACCTATTATTGTAACAAACGCATCAGGCTATGTATCAAATGGACAATTAATTGATCTGACAGATCTTATTGAGGAATATGGTACGAATATTAAAAACTACGTTGATGCCGATTTCATTAAAAGTCCCAGTATCGGTGATTTTATTTATGGCGTAACCTCTATGAGGGAACAGATTACCTGGGAAGGTATTGTGATGCGTGCAGATATTCTTGAAGAACTTGGGTATACGGTAGAAGATAATATGTGTCATGAGATCAGCAGCTTAGAAGATCTGGAAGCCGTATATGCTAAGGTATTAGAAGCTTATCCTGATATGATCATGTTAGGAAGCGTTGCGAATGGTTCACCGTTATTCCGCTGGGAGACTGCTGATTTCTTAACAGATGGTTTCGGTGCACTTATGGATTATGGGCAATCGACAGAGGTAGTGAATCTATATGAGACAGAGGAATTCAAAGATTTTGCCCAGACAATGTATGAGTGGAACCAGGCAGGATATCTGTCAAAGGATGCGGCGACCACTACGGAGACATTAATCAATCAGATGAAAGCCGGCAATACATTTTCATATATGACACCTTTAAAAGCTGGTGCGGTAGAACAGGATGAATTAAGCTCGGCACAAGACCTGGCAGCGTCCCCGTTATTTGGTGATCCGTATATTACATCTTATTCCGTTAACTTCTTTACATGGGGGCTTGCAAGAAACTCTACAAACCCGGGGAAGGCAATGCAGGTATTAGATTATATCTATGGAAGTGCAGAGGTTATGAACCTGCTAAACTGGGGTATCGAAGGGACACACTATGATTTTGTCGAGGGTGAGGCAGATGTTATTACTTATCCGGAAGGAGTAACTGTTGATAATAAGACATGGGGACTTAATATTGGATGGGAATTACCAAACCAGGAGATCGCATATGTCTGGGCAGGTGAAGATTCTTCAAAGTGGGAATTACAGCATGAATATATTGATGCTGCAAGGCGTTCAAAAGCTCTTGGATTCACATATGACTCCACGGATGTGTCTAATGAGTTAACGGCACTGACAAATGTTAAAAATGAATGGTATGATGCGATTGGAACAGGTTCCGTTGATCCTGCTTCAGCAATTGACCAATTCAATGCCGATCTTTATTCAGCCGGACTTCAGACAGTAATAGACCTGAAACAAGAGCAATTAGATGCCTGGTTAGCAGCTCAGGAGTAAAGTCAGGAGGGGACACAGAGTGGATACTAAAAATCATGTTTCTGCACCTGCATTAAACAAGAAAAGTAAAAAGGCATCCATAAAGCAGTGGCTTCCGGTTTTCTTAATGATGCTGCCCGGCTTGCTATACTTCTTCATTAATAATTACATGCCTATGGCAGGCCTGGTGATAGCATTTAAGAAGGTTAATTTTACGACCAGTATTTGGAAAAGCCCATGGGTTGGATTAGATAATTTTGAATTTCTATTTAAGACGAAAGATGCATTAACCATTACGCGAAATACTCTTTTATATAATTTAGCATTTATCATTGTGAATACAGTTGTGGCAATTCTTATTGCGGTGCTGATAAGCGAGATTAGAAGCAGAAGGGCGAAGACCATATATCAAAGCAGTGTATTGCTTCCTTTCCTGATGTCTTACGTTATTGTATCATATATTGTATTTGCTTTCCTGAGTGGGGATACCGGTATGTTTAATAATTCAATTCTTCCGGCACTTGGTATTGATCCTATTTCATGGTATACACAGCCGAAGTATTGGCCGGTAATTATCGTAATTGTAAACTTGTGGAAGGGTGTTGGTTATGGTGTTCTTATCTATATAGCAGGAATCGCAGGGATAGATACTGCTTACTATGAGTCAGCGGCCTTAGATGGTGCAACCAAGATAAAACAGATTATTCATATTACTTTACCGGCGTTAGTTCCATCTATTATCACAATGACATTACTCAGTATCGGTAAAATATTCTATTCGGACTTCAGCCTGTTCTATCAGGTTCCCATGAACTCGGGTCAATTATTTTCCACGACTCAGACGATTGATACCTATGTATACCGTGGGTTAATGCAGCTCGGTAATATCAGTATGTCATCTGCAGCGGGCTTCTATCAGTCCTGCGTAGGATTTGTTCTGGTTATGGCATCAAATCTGATCGTTAAAAAAATAAGTCCGGAGAATGCACTTTTCTAGAAGGGAGTAGAACATGGTTATCAGCAAAGGACAAAAAATTGCAAACGGATTTATGCATTTTTTTCTGATATTAATGACAGTTATATTTATTATGCCTTTTATATTATTATTCATATCTTCCATTACGGAAGAGATTACATTGATACAAAACGGATACTCCTTTTTTCCAAAGATGCTGAGTTTATCGGCATATAGTTATTTAATTAAAAGCGGTGCGGCAATTCTGCGTTCTTATGGCATGACATTTGCCATAACCATAACCGGCACGGTACTTAATATTGTGATTTCTTCCATGCTGGCATATGGGCTATCGCTGCCTAACCTGCCCGCAAGAAAGTTCTTATCCTTTTATGTGTTCTTCACGATGCTGTTTAATGGTGGGCTGGTACCAACTTATCTTATGTATACTGGTACTTTTAACATCAAGAATACATTCTGGGGCCTGATTATACCGCAATTTCTTGTAAGTGCGATGAATGTAATCATGATACGGACATTTTTTCAGAATAGTATACCACCTTCCCTCTATGAAGCATGCAAGATAGACGGAGGAGGACATCTTAGAATCTATAAGAATATTGTCCTTCCACTAGGGAAACCGATTCTGGTATCGATGGGCTTATTCTCAGCCCTGGCATATTGGAATGACTGGACGAATGCACTCTACTATGTGAATAACAAAAAATTATGGGGAATTCAAAGCTTATTGAATGAAATGATTACAAATATTCAGTATTTAAGCTCCAATTCCAACGTTGCTTCTCAAGTTGACATGAGCCAGATTCCAAGTACTTCAGTGCGTATGGCAATTGCATTTGTCGGAGTGCTTCCGGTACTGTGCGTATTTCCGTTTCTGCAGAAGTATTTCGCAAAAGGGATCGCGGTAGGTGCCGTAAAAGGTTGAGTGCGTCCGGAAAACTCTGCACATAGCATATTTATATTATGTGCAGAGTTTTCATGGATGATAGGGAGGGAATATGGTTTTTCGTCATAATAGGGGAATAAAAAAATATAATATTTCAAGAATTGTGCATGTTATGATTATCATTTTGCTGGCAATGGTGATGTTAAACTTTGGAGTGACTTTTTATGCCATGCAGAAACTATCAGCAAGTGAGAGGGCGTCGATCACAAATATTCTCCGTACAGATATTAATAATGTAGAGAAATCACTTCAGAATATCCATAGTACCATGCAGACCGAGATCGTCTATGATACCAATATGGATAAGCTTACCGTAGCTGCTGATTACAGAGGGGAGATAGATGTAATTACGACCAGCAGGCAATTGAAGAATATAATTATTAATTGGTCAAAGGATATTCCCTATACAGCAGGTTATGCAATCTATTTTCCCCTGAATGATATTCGGATTAACGATGCCGGCACAGCAGCCGAATATGATCTATGGAGGAGGATAGAGACGGAATTGATAGCAGAGCTTGACGGAGGAAATGTAGCTGGAGGATGGTGCGTGCGTGAATATGCAGATGAATATTTTATAACGGATATTATTTACAGCAACGGCCGTTATATCATTTGTTATATCAGGTTGGAAGAGGTTATAGATTCTTTTGCTAATACTGTCTATGGAGATGACTATTATGTCATAGCTACGGGCCGGACGTCGGATATATACTATGGGGAGGAGTATGCGCAGACAGACGCAGTTAATCTGTTTACAGACAAAGAAGAATACACAGAGATAGGATATCTGAATAAATATCTGGTCATTGGAGACACCCTTTGGGATTTCATGGATTTACACCTGATTATAAATGATTTTAATGGTGTACTGAAGATTTTTTCAGGGCAATTGCTATTGGGGCTCTTGCTCTTGTGCACGATTGGATGCACAATCTGGTTTTTATATTTTGTTACCAAGTCGATCGTCCGGCCAATTGAGTTATTCAATGCCAATATTGAAAAATTGAAGATAGATGATCAATACACCGTAGATACTTATTATCAGATCAATGAACTTGGTAATGCAAGTGAACTAATGGCGGATATGGTATCTAAGATTAAAGGACTAAAGATTAATATTTATGAAAAAACGTTAGAACAGCAGAAAACAAAAATGGATTTCTTAACACTTCAGATTGAACCGCATTTTTATCTGAACTGTCTGAATATCATCTATAATATGGCCCAGATGGGAGAATATGTACAGATTCAAAGATTATCCGGCTGTGTTTCAGATTACCTCAGATATATATTTAAAAGCCGTGAGCAGTTGGTGACGGTAGAGGAAGAACTGGGGCATATTAATAAGTATCTTGAGATTCAGAAGATAAGATACCCGAAAGAATTCGAAACCCATATCAATGTAGAGGAAGAAGTATCAGCGGTTAAACTGCCTCCTATTATCATCCAGACATTTGTGGAAAATGCGATAAAGCATACAATAACATGGGAAGATGATATTGAGCTATTCATAAAAGGAGAAAAACAGATACTAGATGAAAGAGAAATGGCGGTAATACGTATAGAAGATACCGGGGAAGGGTTTGATCAGGATATCTTATATAAATTGCAGAATCGTATAGACATTAGTGAGGGCGAGCTGCGGATTGGAATTATGAATGCAATATCACGTCTTCATCTGGTATTTGAAGATGAGGCCGATATCCATTTTAGTAACCGGAAGTCAGGAGGGGCCGTAGTAGAACTGCGAATTCCTTTTGCTATCAGGCCTGAAGCATGAAAGGAGGGTAAAAAGTTGAACATTCTGCTTGTAGATGATGACATATATGTAATAGAAGCAATGCAAAAAAGTATCGATTGGGAATATCTTCAGATTGAGAATGTTTATATTGCGCACAGTGTGCAGAGCGCTAAGAAAATATTAAATGATATCCCGATACAGGTCTTGGTGTGTGATATCGAGATGCCTAAAGAAAATGGATTTGAATTGTTAAACTGGATACGTGAGAAAAAATATATTATCAAAGATATCCTTCTGACAAGTTATGCAGAATTTGAATATGCCAATAAGGCTGTGAATCTGAACTGCTTTGCTTATGTACTTAAACCGGTTGATTTTGATGAGCTTCAAAGAATAATATATAAGGCAATGGAGGCACAAAAGACGGCACTTCAGGCAGTCAATTACAAAAAATATTTTGAATTCTGGAGTAAGTCGGAGCGGATCAGAAAAGAAGATTTCTGGGAGGAATTACTGCTTAAGAATACGCTTAACACAGAAGAGGATATGGGATCAGTGATTGCTGAAAATGGGCTTAAATATGGAACCGGCCAATCCTTCACACCTATGATAATAGAATATGCCGCCCAGAAAAAAGACTACAGAGGATATAAGCGGGGGATGTTTGAGTGGAATATAAAGAATACGGTCTCACTGACCCTCCGTACAATCCATATCGGGATAGAGGGGATTTTGCAGACCCAAAATGAACGAATGATCGTGATTATTCAGGAGCAGGAGCTGGGCTATCGGGATGAATTACTAAGTGTAGCCGAATCATTTATCCAGAAGGCAGAAAGACGCCTGGATATTAGAAGTTGTGTCATTATTGGGAATATATGCAGTCTTAAGAGGATTGCCGGTCATGTACAGGAATTATTGAATAAGGCTGACCGTTATGTAATCAGTGACCAGAAGATTCTATTACCAGAGGATTATAGGCAGGAGCCGATGGATTACATCCCACCGGATTTTAAGTTATGGAGAAATCTGGTAAATGATGGAAATGAAGCGGTTATTGCTAGTGAAATTGAGGGATATCTGGAACGTTTTCAGCGTGTGACAGTGGTAGATAAAGAAATTCTGGGTCGTTTTGTCTGGGATTATGTTCAAATGTTGATTGACGTTTTAAAGCAAAAGCATATCATTCTATATCACATGGATAATCCATTCTTTAAAGTAGAACAGATAAATGAATCGCTTCGTTCACTTGGCAGTACAAAACAATATATGCTGGAAATGCTCCATGCTGTTGTCAGGAGGTTTGGGCAAGATGAGAGTTCGGATTCCGTTGTATTAAGAGTCAGGAAATACATTGATCATAATCTGGATAAGGAAATTACTAGAGAATCATTGGCTAAAATGGTATTTCTAAACCAGGATTATCTGGCACGTATCTTTAAGAAAGAGGTAGGTGAATCTATCTGCAATTATCTGATATATAAGAGAATGGAATCTGCTAAGGAGTATCTTAAGAAGACGGATGAGCCGGTTAATATGATCGCTCTTAAGGTCGGTTATGATAATTTTTCGTATTTTACCAGGCTGTTCAAGAATAGTGTGGGATTGACTCCTAAAGAGTACCGTAATCAGAAGGCGAAATGTTGATATGGTGCCTAAAGCCAGCCGCCATCTTCATTCATCCTCCAAAGAAGCCAATCCATACAGTGCAGGAAGGTAAATATAAATCGCTGTTAACAGTAATACTGAATTTTACCATAAAAATCTAGCCATTTTCGAATAATTTCATGATTTCTTGCTTCTATTATATCCATAATATTTCTAAGAGTTCTATCCGGTATTCTTGAGTTGTTATTACATAACAAACACCTACCTGATTTTGTAATCCATATTTTTGTAGCATTACCGGATGGAACACCTTCCATAATATGCACGTGAATAGGTTCAAGACATAAGAGCCTATTTTAAAAATTTACGGCATTGTCAAATCCCCTTTCTCTTGCAAAACGGATTATCAAATGTGCTGTAGATTCTAAAATTTCTTGAAATTTCTCAATTTCATTATTACTGAAACCATTTATATCTTCCCATTTATAGTCGGGAAGGTAACATATAGCGGAATGGAATCCTCCATATACCGGCTTCTCAATAAACACCTTTACAAGTTCCACATCGTTACTTTTTATAATATCTGAATGTACTATTTCTGTTTTATCTTCCAGCTGCATAAATGGATACATCATAATCTGTTTTCCTCCTTCCCCTTTCCTGATTAATTTATTTGGTGATTTCTAATTCTATTATACCCCGATATTATTGAATTCTCAATATTATTTATTAATTACTTTACCTGTCATATGAGTATCAGTTTCAACCACTATTTGACTTATAAAATCAGCATATCATTTTCATCAAACTTGAAATCGGGACCGTAAGACACTTCCCAATAATACCCGTCAGGGTCTGAGAAATAGGCATGATAACCGCCCCAAAAAACATCCTGCGGCTCTTTTTCGATTTTAGCCCCGGCCTTTTCTGCCAATTCAACTATTTGGTGTACCTCGTCTTTGCTCTTTACGTTGTAGGCCAAAGTAATCCCACCAAAACCAGAGCCAATCGCCGGAGGATTATTGTCATCAATGTCTTTTGCTAATAAATCAAGTGGGTATAATTCCAACTTTAAACCCCCCGAAGCGTTGAAAAATATCACCGGAGGATTATAGCTGGTTTCCTTTGTCTGAAAGCCTAATCCATCTTTATAAAAACTAATTGCCTTTTCCATGTCCCTTACACCTAAACAGATTACAGTTATTTTATTCATTTTAATTTGTCTCCTTTTATTATAGATTTTTATAAGTGATGTTTTCTATAGCCTCATTTACTTACTTGATAAACCAGAGAGATATAGTCGTTTTCCATGACATCACAGCTTATCAGTTCCAGGTTTATCTTATCCTGTGGAGTTAGGCTTCTGAACACACGAGGAATATCTGTCCCAACTAAACATGGAGATACTACAAGACTAATCTCGTCAACAAGTCCTTGCTCTAAAAGAATATTAGTCAGAATACCACCGCTGTCTGTTCTGATTGTTTTACAATTGTATTTATCATATAATATTTCAAGTGCTTTTGCATAATCCACATGATCATTACCGACAGAAATAAAATCGTAGTACCGTTCTTTTAAAAATTCAATATAAGATTGGGGCGTAGTTGCAGATACCAAAACAATGATGTCTTTGCAATATTCTGAATCTCTAAAAACATGCAAATTCCGCAACTTGCCTTGGCTATCCGGAATTACCCATACGGGTCTTTTATCGTTTGGATCATCTGCCGGTTTTATAAACGCCTTTTCTGTTTCGGCTGGATATTGCTCTGCGGCTTTAAATACTGTATCACTGCCGAACAATATCATTTCTGTATTTAAGCGGTTGGCAACGGAGTAATAAATACTTGTATCGTCAAATCCATGAATACCTCCGTCCAGGCTAATTTGAGTGTGCATGATTATTTTTGATCTAATAAATAAAACCTCCTTCATATCATAATATAGATAATATAGCAGATAGAATACGACAACTGTATGTCGCCTTACTCATACTGCGTTAAAATGTTTTTAGCGTGTTCACGAATTTTTGAAATCAATTCAGGCGGTTCAATAACCTTTACATTGTCGCCGAAACTCAAAATCCAATGTAATACATAATCAGAGCTGGCAAAAAATCTTTGGAATAATAGTTTACCCGAATCTGTTGTTGTAAAACATTCCACCCCGTATTCTTCAATTAAACGATATTTAACCCCGGCATCAAACAAAGCTATTAACTTACTTTCAGCATTTAAAAAATAGGTGTTGAAATCCGGTTTGCCTTCCGGCAGCTCTCGCGGCTCAAAAGGTATCTTTGTATTTTGCAGTTTCCACAATCGGTGCAGTTTAAAAAGCCGGTAGTCATCTTTTGTAAGACAGTAGCCATATACATACCATGCCGACCACTTGAAAACAATAAGATAAGGCTCAATGACACGCCCGATTTCGCCTTTGCCGGAATAGTATATAAAAGAAATTTTTACCTGATTGGAGATAGCCTGCTTAATCAGCTCAATTTTATCGGGAAGGCTGTCCTGATACCAGGACGCCATATCAATTAAAATTTTATCCTTTTCGGCAACAACAACATTTTTTCCATTGGAGAATTTTTCAATAAGCGTTTGACTATGTGTAGTTGTCGAAACGCTGTCAATACTCTTTAAGCCCACAAAGATTGCCTGTAATTCACTTTCAGTCAATACAGTTTTATCTATTTTATACCCGCTTGCGATAGAAAGTCCGCCGTTATACCCTTGTATTGAGACAATAGGGATACCTGCTTTGCATATATCATCAATATCCCGTTGGATAGTACGGCACGAAACTTCAAATCGTTTTGCTAATTCGGAAGTTGTTATCTTTTCCTTTTGCAAAAGCAATGTGATTATTCCGATTAAGCGATCAATTTTCATATCCGCACCTCTACCTTATTAGGATTTCTCTGATCATGCCGAGCTTCAACACGGTTAACATGCACTTCGTTAAACAGATTACTATCTGTTTCAAAAGGCTTTGTGCCGATATGATTCATATTTATTCCACCCTAGTATATTATTACGACTTATTATATCACAGTGTTTTTATTGTTAAAAATATATTATATATTTATTTATTCCTAAAAGCAAATTTAGCTTCTTCTTCGTCCCATTACGGATACTATAGCTACTGCTATGTTAACATATAAAAGGCTCTAACCTCCTGTAAACAGAGGGTTTAGAGCCTTTATTGCTTTGTCAATTATTTTTATTATTACAAAATATTACATTTTACTGTAAAATATATATTTCCCTTTTGACACCCAGGAAGATTTATTGTCTATCGTAATAAATGCATCCACAGGTGTTTCTATCTCATATCGCCAAAGAGTATCTTCTTTTTTCCACTCAGAGCTGATGACGCCGTATTTTGTTTCCAGAGTAGCCTTCAGCCAATCCAACCGGCTGTCAGGAATCGGTGCGATGCTGACTTTTTCATAACCGGGGAATTCTTCCGATGGTTTAATGCCGGCAGCCACACCATATACCCAATCGGCAACGGAGCCATAGGCATAGTGGTTGTAAGAGTTCATATCAGCACTCCAGAAATCTCCGTTTTCCATAATACCGTCCCAGTGTTCCCAGATGGTAGTAGCTCCCTTGGTTACCGGATACAGCCAGGAAGGATATTGCTCTCGCAGGAGCAAGGAATAAGCTAATTTGGAATATCCATAATCGCTTAATACATGAAGCAGGTAAGGCGTGCCAACAAATCCGGTTTGAAGCTGAATACCGCATTGTTCTACCATGGCGGCAAGCTGGTCTGCAGCAGCCTGTGGGTTTGATGCCAGATTAAAGTGTGCGGCAAGTATGCACTCCGTCTGGGTTAAATATTCCGGATATGTAGCCTGGAAAGTGGATATAATTGACTGATATAGAGATTCGTATTCTGTCACATCTTCCCCTAACGCCTTTCCGGCTTTGATTACTAATGAGGTGGAATAAGCATAAAAGGCAGAAGCGATAAAGTCTTCTCTGGTTGAGCCTTTGTAACTTCCGGACGGTGCATCAAGTCCCAGCCAGTCTCCAAAGTGCTGTCCGCCTGTCCATAGATTTTTATCATTGGTATGGGATGTAATGTAATCCACCCATTTCTTCATAGAATCAAACTGGTTGGAGAGAATCTTAAGATTCCCATAGGCCAGGTAGATTTCCCATGGACAGATAGTGGAAGCATCTGCCCAGGCGGCGCTGCTTTCATTTCCTAAAACATTAGGTATAACATGACCGACATAGCCGTCTTCGCCCTGGTCGGCGGCCATATCGGCCAGCCATTTAGTAAAGAATTTCTCGACATCATAATTGAGGGCGGCTGTTTTTACAAAAACCTGTGCATCACCGGTCCAGCCAAGCCGCTCATCCCTTTGGGGACAGTCGGTTGGAACGTCTAAGAAATTACCCTTTTGTCCCCAGATAATGTTATCAAAAAGCTGATTCAAAAGAGGATTGGAACAGCTTAAATAACCGGTCCGCTTCATGCATGAATGTACGACAATAGCCGTGAAGTTATCAAGTCCGGCTGCCTTGGTGCCGCCGGGGAACTGGTCTATCCGGATATAACGGAATCCAAAGAAGGTTAATTGCGGCTTGTAGGTTTGTCTGCCGTCGTTACAGATGTAATGGTAGTTTGCTTTTGCACTTCGATAATTTTCGGTATAGAAATTCCCCTCTTTATCTAAAACCTCAGCATGGGACAATTTTACTTCCTCACCTGCTTTGGCCGTAACATTGATTTCCACGTATCCGGTGATTTCCTGCCCAAAATCAATGACTACTTCCCCTTTAGGCGTGTGTAAAAGCCTTGCCGGATGAACTCGCTCCTGCTCTTTAACAGCCTCTCCCTGCTGGGCAATTAAGGTATTGAAAGGACCGTCAAAGCTAAGGACACTTTGACCTGGAAGAGGATTATAAGAAGCATCATAAATTTCGCCGTCATAGATATCGGAAAAGCGGATGCTGCTTTCGCCACATGTCCAGGTTTCATCAGAAACAAGGAGTTCTTTTGTACCATCGTCAAAGGTGATTTCTAACTGAGCCAGAAGTCCGGCGGGCATCTCCCGTAGTTCATCCTGCACTTTGGAACCTGTCCAGCCGGGCAATCTGCCCCGATACCAGCCTTTGCCTACGGTTATGGACAATTGATTATCCTGATGCAGAAGTTTTGTTACATCATATTCCTGATACTGAAGCCTCTTTTTATAAACCGTCCAGCCAGGCGCCAGAATGAAATCACCGATACGTTCCCCGTTCAGCTTCGCTGCATAGACTCCCAGCGCAGTTATAAAGAGCTTTGCTTTCTTTACATTTTTATTGACGGGAAAGCCTTTGACAAATAAAGGGCAGATATCTCCCATATCCAGGGTTGGTTTTATCCATTTTGCATCCCATTTCATGATAAATCCTCCAATTCACATTTTATTTTAATTAGGTTCTTGACTTTTAGAGTAACAGATAGTAGTCTGAAATAAAATACCTGATTATCACAAAAATAGGGGGTGAAATTAACCTATATGAAAAGAGAGCATACCATTGAATTAAGGGAAACGGCAGTGAATTTGGGCAAAGCAGATAAACTGGTAATCAGTCCCTATCATCAGGATGACATGAGCAGGCATAATCATCATTTTTTTGAGCTTGTATACATAATCGGGGGAACTGCCGTACATACGCTAAATGATATCCGTATCGCTTTAAAAGAAGGGGATTATTTTATTGTAGATTTTGGAAGTGAACACAGCTATGAGGACAGCAGGGATCTGACTCTGATTAACTGCCTGTTTCTCCCGGAGATTATTGATGATACGTTAAGAGACTGCCGCTCTTTTGAAACGCTTATCCATGGTTGTATGCTTAGGTATTACAAATTGTATTTAGGGCGTACCGCGGCAAATCAGATATTTCATGATAAAGATGGCCGCATTTTGCAGCTATTAAACGGTATGATGAAGGAATATCAGGAAAAGCTGGTTGGATATACGGAGATCTTCCGGTGCAGACTGTTGGAGATTTTGATTTTAACTATGCGCAACATTGTGGATAATACTTCTGGTATACATAATAGTACATTGATTCTGGATGCTATACAATATATAAACAGCAATTACCGGAATCAGAAAATATTATCTGGATTTTGTGAGCAGTTTCATTTCAGCCCACAATATGTAAGCAGGAAATTTAAGCAGGAGACAGGATTTACTGTAAAGGAATATCTGCAGAAGGTAAGAATGGAGAAAAGTTGTGAATTACTTGCAGGAAGTGATATGTATATTTCAGAGATAGCCCGGGAAGTAGGATATACGGATGTGAAATTCTTCAATGTGTTATTCCGGCGTATCCTAAAGATGTCTCCCAGGGAATATCGGAAGATTTCTTTTTAGAGTTATGAGGTTAGAATTATAAGGAAGGAAAAGTGGAGCATTTAAAATATACATTTCAGAGACTATCGGTTATTATCCAGCAATTTCTTGCAATGTTCGTTTTATGAGATATAAAATACAAGGTTATTATAAGGTTCATTAGAGGCTTGTGGTGATATAATAATAAATGGAATATTTATCAATTGGTTAAAAAATAGGACATATAAAGCACTAGTTGTTTTATGACTGCATGGTGCCATGGCGCTGTACTTATTAAGATGCGGAGAAAGTATCTTGTGTCATTTGTAATTTTTGCGTCTATTTTGTTTCCTATCCCCCTGACAATCTTGGCGGTTGGTTGCGGCTTTGGAAATGTTGGCAGCTTCGATGGTCTGTTTCAGATGCTGATATGTTATGCTGAACCGATTATGCTTCCCTGCGTATTAGTAATTGTTGCTTACCATCAGTATCCCAAATTGGCGGTCATTATGACCGCCAATAAAAAATTTACACACTTTACTTGACAAACCCGGACCGCACCGAAGATTACAGTTTTACTGCCCTCTTACTGCCCTCTTACTGCCCTCTACTGCCCTCTATTGCCCTCTACTGCCAATTTTTTTATTAAATACTAGGATAAAATATACTTTGTTGATGGTCCTTTCCCTACCTTAATAATTAATCCTAGCTTTACTAATTTATTCAGTGTTTTCTGCGCACCTGTTCTAGATTTATATCCACAGATCTTCATAACTATAGAAGTATTGACGCTACCATTCTCTCTAATATATTCTATAATTATATCTTCGTTAGATCCTTTTTGCTCTAATGTAACGTTTGTAACGATTTTCCCCTTACTTAATTCTTCGCTATGGCGATAAAATACTACTACAAATCCGGATTTTAGCATTTTGAACTTAAAATTTGTTCCTGCTTCATTACACTTCTCAGTAATTCTCTTTAGACCAGTACCAAAACTTTCGGCGTCTTTAGAATAATACAATATTCTCGCAATTAATGACCTAACGGATTAACTGTTACATTTTATGCTTTTTATTATACCACGTTATCACATTTTTAGTAAGCAGAATCAATATTTAACCTCCTAAGGAAGTCCCCCGCTTCTAAGCGAAGCGGATTACGAGTATCCTCTTTGACTTGAGGTATAAAAATGTTATTGATACGAATTTCACCTTTACAGAAGATCCAGCATAAGCTATAATATAATAAACTCTTTGCACTGCATTAAATCCGGTAATTGCCGGATATTCAATCAACAGTACAAACTGAGCAGGCGATGAACGTTTGCGTTCATGGGGCCGGGCCGCCAGACGGCGGCAGCAGATAGTGATTACAAAACGTCTGTGGGACAGTAGTATGTTTCCGCAGGCGTTCTTTTTTTACATGTGGAAAGTATGTGCCGTGCCGCAGAGTTATCTCAAATATGAAATTAGGAGGTAATCACTATGGAAAAATCTAATAAAAAAATTGCCATGAGGGTATCCCGGAACAGTATTACCGGCAATGTGCTGCTGTCGGCTTTCAAGCTGTATGCCGGGTTTTATTCCCATTCGGTCGCCATGATTTCTGATTCCGTACATTCCCTGTCCGATGTTTTAAGTACGATCATTGTTATAATCGGCGTAAAGTTAGCGAATAAAGAATCGGATCGAGACCATCCTTATGGCCATGAGCGGCTGGAGTGTGTTGCAGCCATTATTCTCGCAGCGATCCTCTTCGCAACCGGTGCCGGAATTGGCTGGGGAGGCATTCGGAAAATTATCGCAGGAGACTATGATGTTCTTGCTATTCCGGGTGTTTTAGCACTGATTGCTGCAGTTATATCGATTGTTGTAAAAGAAGCAATGTATTGGTATACCCGTGAAGCCGCAAAGAAAATTAATTCCAGTGCACTCATGGCAGATGCATGGCATCACCGCTCGGATGCTTTATCCTCTGTTGGCAGCTTTGCCGGTATTCTTGGAGCCCGTTTGGGGTTTCCGATTCTGGATTCTGTAGCGTGTGTTGTAATCTGTCTGTTCATAATAAAAGCAGCGGTTGATATCTTCAGGGATGCAATTGGAAAAATGACCGACAGAGCATGTGATGACAGAATTGTTAAAGAAATACGTGAGGTTGTATTGGCTCAAAAATCAGTTGTCGGTATCGATCAAATAAAAACGAGACTCTTTGGTGACAGAATCTATGTGGATGTAGAGATCAGCGGTAATGGAAATGCGTCATTATTTGAAGCGCATGATATGGCGCAGCAGGTACATGATGCTATAGAAGCACAATTTCCAAAAGTTAAGCATTGTATGGTTCATGTTAACCCTGATCGCACAGAGGTGGGTATTACGATTGAATCAGAACTTTATAAAAAAATAAATTGAATTAAACGCGAATAATCCAACAAGAAACGCCCTAACAAGCCGCCGCATGCCGCGACGGCTTGTTATACGTCCCGCAGATTTTCTTTGCACATTAATATTTTTCATGCTAAAATTATACCAATTTAACCTCCTAAGGAAGTCCCCCGCTTCTAAGCGAAGCGAAAGCGGTGTGACAGAGTCAAAAATACTCTGGGGACTTACTTGTTTCAGTGAGCGTTCAGGCGCTCACTGAAATAGCAGCGGAGCTGCTGGGAGGTTACGAGTAAGTAGCGAAGCGGATTACGAGTATCATCTTTGACACAAGGGGGGGTTGGTATGACAAAACATTATACATTGAATTTTCGAATGATTCTATTATTCTTAACCGTAAGTATCCCATCTTTAATATTGCTAATGTTTACAAGTCAAATTAATTTACACAACCAGAAGCAGATCAAAGGTTCCCGTACATCTACAGATAAATAGTCAATAATATTGTTGACATGATAAAATTTCATATGTTATTATAGGAGTGTAAGTTTAGGATTGTCATTGGTTAAACAAGCAAGACCTGTTTACAAGAATTTGTTATTTAATTCTGTAGACAGGTCTTTTTTATTGAATTTAGAAAGAAGGAGGAAGGAAATGGATAAGATTTATAGTCCACTAAATGGAAGTATTAAAGCATTGGAGTTGGTTGATGATGCTGCGTTTTCAGAGAAAATGATGGGAGATGGCATAGCTATTACCCCAAGTGAGGGAGTGCTATTTGCTCCGGCAGATGCAAAGGTGACCATGCTGTTTTCGACGAAACATGCCATTGGATTAACGACAAAAGAAGGTGTTGAGTTATTAATTCATATAGGTATTGATACGGTGAATTTAAATGGAGAAGGCTTTGATACATACGTGAAGCAAGATGATGAGGTTAAAAAAGGTGATCAATTAATTAGCTTTGGCGTGGATAAAATACTAAATGCAGGATATGATATTGACACGATGATTATTGTAACAAATACGAATAATTATAAAAAGATTAGTAAGTGTGAAAGTGATAAAATAATAGTCGGCGAAGTATTGCTGGATATATTATAGGGAGATGATTGAATTGATCATTCAGAGGGTTTTAAACAATAATGCACTTAGTTGTTTAGATGAAAGGGGAAAGGAGATTATTGTAAAGGGCAAAGGAATTGCTTTTAAAGCTTCGCCCGGTGATTTGGTTGAGGAAAGTAAAATCGAAGAAAAGTTTATTTTGGCTAATCAGGAGGTTAACCGTCAATATCAGGAAATTATGGTCAATATTCCGGAGGATTGCATAGAGACAGGTGAGATTATTATTGAAATGATTAAGGAAAACTTAAAGCATAAAATCAGCGATACTATTTATGTGACCTTGACGGACCATATTTCAAATTTACTGGAAAGAACCCGGTTAGGCATCACTTTTGATAACACTCTGCTCTGGGATGTTAAAAGGATGTATAAGGAAGAATATCAATTGGGACTGAATGCTGTGAAGGTCATAAGAGAAAAGCTTGATATAAAACTAGAAAATAGTGAAGCGAATTTTATTGCACTACACATTGTAAATGCTGAATTAGATGTTGAAATAAAAGATGTTTACGTTATTACAGGCATGATTGATAATATTTATAGATTTATCAAGGCTAAATTCAATTTGACAATTGATGAAGAAGATATCAACTACACACGCTTTATTTTACATTTACGTTTCTTTATTGAAAGATTAATACATCGAACGGAAATCGTAGAGGGGAAAAATAAAGATTTGCTGGAAACGATGATGAATAAATACCCTGTCCAATATGAATGTGTCGGGGAAATCATCAGCATTGTAGGAAAGAAATATCAAAATGAAGTAACAAGTGATGAAGCCTTATATTTACTTATACATGTTATTAAATTAACGACTTAGTTATTAGGAGGAAAGCATATGAATTATGAATTATTAGCAGTAGAAATTGTAGCTGGCGTTGGCGGAAATGAAAATATTCAATCAGTGACACACTGTGCAACGAGATTACGTTTTAATCTTGTTGATGACTCACTTGTGAATGATGATGTAATGAAGGCTATTGATGGTGTTATGGGTGTTTCTAGTAAGGGTGGGCAATACCAATTAATTATTGGCAATAGTGTTGCGGCACTTTATGATGAAGTAGAGAAGCTTATTACTCCCAAAACACAAGATAAAGAAGTCAAAGAAGATAAAAAAACAGGTATAGGGAGTATTATTAATTCGATTTTTGATGTTTTATCAGGAACCTTTGTCATGTTTATACCTGTACTAATTGCAGCAGGGATGATTTCAGCTGTATTAGCGCTATTGACTTCTTTTGAAATAGTATCGGCAGAAGAACCGACTTACATCGTATTCTCAGCCATACAATCGGCTATATTTTATTTTTTGCCCATATTTGCAGGATATGCAGCCGGCAGTAAATTAAAGATGAATCCATTTATTGGAATGGCATTAGGTGCAGTTTTGTGTTATTCAGGTATTAACGGTGTGGAAGGATTATCAATATTTGGAATCGGCATAACAGCAGTTACATATAGTTCTACGGTTTTCCCTATTATCCTGGGTGTTTGGGTGATGTCATATGTTGAAAAGGGAATGAAAAAGATTACGCCTGATGTATTAAAAGGACTTTTGGTCCCGATGGTTACATTATTAGTAGGTGTTATTTCAACACTGCTGATTTTAGGACCTATTGGTTCCGTCTTAGGAGGCTATTTAAGCAGCTTTATTACAATGGTCAGTGATAATTTAGGCTGGCTTGCACCTTCGTTGATTGCATTAATTTATCCGGTTATGGTATTTACCGGTATGCATTATAGTTTGATTCCGTTGGTTATGACGGCGTTTGCAACAATTGGTTATGATCCGCTGCTTATGGTTGCAGGATTTATTGGCAATTTAGCAGAAGGCGGCGCTGCAGCAGCAACTGCAGTATTAGAAAAGGATAAAGAGAAAAGAGCGGAAGCAGCTGCTATAACAATCAGTGCAGTCTGTGGGATTACAGAACCGGCATTGTTTGGAATCACTTTAAGAAACAAAAAAACATTGATTTCGGTATGTATAGGCGGATTTGCCGGTGCTTTATTTGGCGGTATTATGTCAATGAAAGCATTTGGATTTGTCGGTGGGCTGCCATCATTGCCATTATTCTTAGATTCGGCCGGTGGATTCGGCAATATTATTGTGGCAATTATTTCAATCATTATATCATTTGTTGTGACGTTTGCATTAACATTTATTTTAAATAAAAGGGAGAGAAAAAATGTCTAAGTTTCCGCAAGAATTCTTATGGGGAGGAGCCATATGTGCAAATCAATCTGAAGGAGCCTATGATAAAGATGGGAAAGGATTATCAATTCTTGATGTCATGGAGGTGGGTTCTAAGGAAACTCCCAGAAAAAGATACGAAAAAATTGAAAATGGCGTACGTTTTCCAAGTCATGATGCCATAGATTTTTATCATCATTATAAAGATGATATTAAGTTGTTTAAAGAACTAGGAATTAAATGCCTTAGGACTTCAATTAATTGGACACGTATTTATCCAAATGGTGTTGAAGAGAAGCCAAATGAAGAAGGCTTAAAGTTTTATGATCATTTATTCGATGAATTGCTGGCGAATGGAATAACGCCATTAGTTACAATTCAACACTCTGATACGCCGCTTTATCTGGCCTTAGAGTATGGAGGGTGGAAAAATCGTATTGTAGTGGATATGTTTACCAAATATTGTGAAACGATTTTTGAAAGATATAAGAACAAGATTAAATATTGGATTACCATCAATGAAATTAATGCTATTAATTTTATTAGCTGGTTTGGTGCTGCTTCTGAGAGCTTAACCGCAGAAGAAAAGGAACAATCTGCCTATCATTTGTTATTAGCGAGTGCTAAAGCTGTAGAAATTGGTAAAAAGATTAATCCTGATTTTATGATTGGAGGGATGGTAACAGATTGTTATAGCTATCCATTTACTTGTAAGCCCGAGGATGTCATGTTATCTTTTATAGATAAACATTATCATATCTTTTTTGCAGATGTGATGTGCAGAGGGTATTATCCGGGATACAAGTTAAAAGAGCTTGAAAGGAACAAAATATTGCTCAAAACGCAGCCTGAAGATGCAAATACATTTAAAAATGGTAAGATTGCGTTCTTAAGTTTTAGTTATTATGCATCTCATGTATCAAGCACTGAAAAAGATGAAATCCTTCAAGGGAATCTTTTGCAAAATATTATTGGGAAATCGAATCCTTATCTTAAAAAAAGTGAATGGGGCTGGCAGGTGGATCCGTTAGGTCTTAGGATTACATTAAACGAATTTTGTGACCGTTATCAGATACCTTTATTTATTGTTGAAAACGGTTTAGGAGCCTATGATGACAAAAGCAATATTGAAGATATAAAAGATGATTATAGAATTGAATACTTAAAGGAACATATTCAGGCGGTATCAGATGCAGTTTCAATCGATGGCGTTGAACTATTAGGATATCTGGTTTGGGGCTTTATTGATATTGTATCTGGAACAACAGGAGAAATGGATAAACGGTATGGCTTGATTTATGTAGACAAGGATAATGAGGGTAAGGGGAGTGGTAAACGGTATAAGAAAAAATCATTTGCCTGGTATCAAAAAGTTATTGAAACTAATGGTGAAAGGTTAGGAGATGAGATGTGAAAAAAGGATATCATATAGTAATAGCTTTATTATTTTGTATAATTTTTGCATCGGCAGGATGCAGCAGTAAGAAGGCCACAGGCACACCTAATGCAGCTTTTGACCAAGGTGAAAGCATTGTTCCCATATTGAATACAGTTGGATTTGATGCTATGGTTTTAGAAAATAATGACTATTTTCTAGGAGTGGATCAAATTTCAGACCTGACAGATGGGCTGAATTATCAGGTAATGGCAGGTAACGTAGTCACAACAGCCGGAGAGTATTTGTGGGAGCCTTCTACGGTTATTACACTACGGACAGAACAGAAATTGTAAAACAAAACTTAGGAAAGCTATGATTTATAATGTTTTTAAAATGAGATTTACAAACTTTACTTTTAGAGGGTGATACGCTAAAATGAATTTATGAAATTGGAGAAGCGAGGAGCAGGCAATGATAGAACGAAATGAATACCTGGAGGACTTAATCAGTTTTAAAGATAAAAATCTGATAAAGCTGGTCACAGGAATACGCCGCTGTGGTAAATCTACTATGTTTGAACTATATCAGGATTTTCTTATACAAAACGATGTCAGCAGTGAGCAGATTATCACTGTCAATTTGGAGGATGGAGATTATCGTAATGTACGCACATCTGAAAAACTGTATGAATATGTAAGCAAGAGACTTAACAGGGATAAGATGAACTATGTATTTTTGGACGAGGTGCAGCAGGCGGAAAATTTTCAGGAGGCTGCTTCCTGGCTTTATGTAAAGAAGAATGTAGATTTGTATATCACAGGCTCTAAAGCTTTTTTATTATCCGGGGAACTTGCTACTTTATTATCGGGAAGATATGTTGTCATAAAGATGCTGCCGCTTTCATTTAAGGAATACATTTCGGCTTTCCCTAATAATACGAACACTGCCGCATTATACATGAATTATCTGTCAAACAGTTCCTTTCCCGGAACGCTTGAACTTACAAGAAAGCAGGATATACGAGCCTATCTTGAGGGGATTTATAATACTATTTTACTGAAAGATATACACAAGAAAGAAAATATCTGATCCGGCGATGCTTGAAAGCGTGGTTGAATTTATGTTTGATAACATTGGGAATATTAGTTCTGCCACGAAAATTGCAAATTCTTTGACATCAGCCGGAAGAAAAATAAGCGTTCCGACGGTGGAAAGCTATTTGTCGGCACTTACTGACAGTTATATTCTCTACAAAGCAGGAAGATACGATATTAAGGGTAAACAGTATTTGACCACAGGCTCCAAGTATTATGTTGCGGATATTGGACTCAGATATTATTTGTTAGGTTCAAGGCAGACAGATATGGGGCATATTTTAGAAAACATAGTATATCTTGAGCTTATCAGACGTGGATATGAAGTTTATATTGGAAAGATCGGCGATGCCGAGGTTGATTTTATTGCAGTAAACAGTGAGGGTGAAGAATACTATCAGGTTTCGCAGACGGTTATGGAAGAACAGACGCTAAAAAGGGAACTCTCTTCTCTTGATGCAATAAAAGACCACAATCCTAAATATCTCCTGACTATGGATTATACACCGCCCGTTTCATACAACGGAATTAAGCAAATGAACGTATTGGAATGGTTATTGAAAAATGCTAATTAAAAAATTAAAAGAAGCAGCAGATTTTTCGGATACAGAAAAAGAATTGGCTGCATACATTCTGTTATGCTTGAGGCTGCTTGAAAACGCACAGTGCGTTTATTGATGGTGGTGAATGATATGGATATTATTAATGCAAAATTAAAACATCTTAACGAAGTATATGATCTTATCTGTGAGCTAGAAGGCGAGAAAATGTGTAAAGAAAGTTTTTCAACGACCTACAAGACTAATTTAGATACTCCAAATGTATTCTACCGATTGGTAATCGATAATGAAGAAGTTGTAGGATTTGCAAGTCTGCATATTCAATCTTTACTTCATCATGGCAATAGGATCGGTGAATTACAGGAAATAATTATCAAGCATGAGAAGCAAGGTTGCGGATTTGGCACGTTACTTTTTGATGATATAAAGCAAAAAGCTGAAGAAAATGGATGTGAACTTTTTTCATCTCTCTGGACCATTGCACGTTGTATTGATGAGGGCTGTAGGCCGTTGTTGATGTATGTAGGGGAGCAAATCATTGCAGAAGGCTGGGCGGATGCCATTGTTGTAGGCAGGCAGCTCATTGCAGATCCTTTTTGGGTCACTAAAGCCTGGGAGGAACGTTCTGAGGATATCGTGCCTTGCTTACGCTGCCTGAATTGTTATAGTTCTTACCAGTTGTATAAAGACAGAGCCTATGGTATGAAATGTATACCTAATTGTGCAGTCAATCCGCGTTATCTTCATGAGGATAGAGTACCTGTCAATCTGACAAAAGCAGGAATAAAGAAAAAGGTACTCGTTATCGGCGGCGGACCCGCCGGAATGAAGGCAGCCCTAACGGCCAATGAGCGGGGACACCAGGTTATGCTGATGGAAAAAGAAGCTTTTCTTGGTGGACAGTTGGCCTGCTCTGATTATGATGAGACAAAGCAGGATTTAAAAAGATATAAAGACTATTTGATTGCACAAGTAGTAAAATCGGATATCGAGGTCCGCTGCCGGGTAGAGGCGATGCCGGAGATTCTTTCAGAAGTAAAGCCCGATACGGTTATTCTGGCACTTGGCGCCAGACCTGTGGTACCTTCTATCAAAGGCGTCGTAAAGTCTCATGTAATGACAGCGGTTGAAGCTTATCCTAAGTTTGACAAAATAGGCAATGACGTTGTAATTGTAGGAGGAGGATCGACAGGCTGTGAGATTGGTGCCCATCTTTCCAAAGAAGGAAAAGAAGTTACCGTATTAGAGTTTACAGATACTCTAATGAGTAATTCCAATCAGTATTTAAAGACGGGCCTGATTCAGATGATGAAAGAATGCGAAAATTTGAAGGTCATGACTGGTACCAAATGTATGGAAATTACAGATAATCATGTAATAGCAGTAAATTCAGAAGGCAAAGAATTGTCTCTAAAGGCAGAAACTGTTATTTTGGCGGCAGGAATGCGGTCAAATACAGACGAAGCCAACGCATTCTTTGGTTACGTTCAGGACACAAATATCATTGGAGATGCAAATAGGCCAGGGACCGTCTGGGAGGCAACTCATGATGGATATTATGTGAGCGCATTGATCTGACACCTCCGCCTCATTGAGCAGATAGCCAATGTCCTTCAGTACGAACTCAATGATTGCTATTTAAGGCGCCATCCGGTATAATTTGATTATATGAAAAGAAGGTGAAGTTAGGGTTGATATATCTATCTCAGTTCTCATTTCCGGATGCAGAAAAGGAATATAGTTTTCTGATGAGTGAGAAAAGGACATGTTATGATTCTTTTTATCCTTTTCAGGTATTATCAAAGAATAGACTCTCTGTGCTGGATTTTGAGTCAATTACAATATTATATGGTGGGAATGGTTGTGGTAAAACAACAGCTTTAAATGTTATAGCAGAAAAGTTAAATATGACTCGTGATACACTTTTCAACAGGACAAATTTCTTTGAAGATTATACTAAGAGTTGTTCCTATGAGTTGAAAGATACACTGCCAGGAAATAGCAGAATAATTACAAGTGATGATGTATTTGACTATATGCTTAACTTAAGGACAATTAATGATGGGATTACACAGAAACGTGAAGACTTATTTGAAGAATATCTGGATGCCAGGTATTCCAGGTTTCAGATGAAGTCTTTGGAGGATTATGAGCAATTAAAAAAAGTCAATATGGCCAGAAGTAAGTCACAATCAAAGTATGTGAGGAATAATCTGATGGGAAATGTCAGAGAACATTCAAATGGGGAAAGTGCATTTATATATTTTGCAGATAAGATTAAGGATGATGGCCTGTATCTCTTAGATGAGCCGGAGAATAGTCTTTCACCCGAGAAACAGCAAGAGCTGTTAAAATTTATAGAGGATTCGGCACGTTTTTTTGGCTGTCAGTTTATTATTGCCACACATTCTCTGTTTATTTTATCAATCAAGGGGGCGAAAATATATGATATGGATGAAGAACCTGTGGATGTGAAAAAATGGACGGAACTTCAAAGTGTTCGTGTGTACTATGAATTTTTTAAGAAAAATGAAAGAGAGTTTTAAATTTTAATCCTCTCTTAACAATGCGTACTTCTACATCTGTAAGAGAAAGCTTTAGATTTAAGAAAATGTAGGCCTGCTTAGGCGTTTCCCCGGATGAGTTGTTCTATCACTTGAGATTGCCCGACGGCGTATTCAGCACATAGCCCATAGGCAGTCTTGTCAGCTTCGCTGTCAGTCGTAGGCGCACCTACGAAATCACCGAAAATGTCGCTTTGTGGGACAGGCTGGTAGAGATACTGTGAAAGATATAGCGCAGCAGCCAGACACCCACAGTAAACAGACAGTACGAGACATAAAAAAGGCAGTTACCTGCCGTTTTGTATCAAATGTAAAATCATCTGCCCTACGAATAAATACGGTGCGATACTGAGGGCGACACCAATAACCGCACAGATAACAGAAGCGATGTAGCTGGACTTGTGCGGCCCGGCAAACT
>Ga0153996_1000018_pt1 | contig 129629 bp, 120 predicted proteins | sample TSNC080MetaG_FD_104728 | JGI IMG/M metagenome (GOLD analysis project Ga0153996, IMG submission 104728) | Attine ant fungus gardens microbial communities from North Carolina, USA - TSNC080 MetaG | ecosystem: Host-associated > Fungi > Mycelium > Unclassified | place: USA: North Carolina, Lumber... | reverse complement strand
TACAAGATTACTAAAGACAGCTACCCATAGTGCAGGGGGGTCACGGGGGCCCTCCCCCGTGGGAATTTTGGTTACTTTTGTTCCTCCAAAAGTAACTGCCCGTCGCGGCATGAGCGACATGCCGGCCCGCTGCACAACGGCGCCGCCAGAGGCACAGCCCCCCAAGTGACAAGCCAGTCCATTATGGACGTTATCCCGCCACCTTAATCTTCAGGCGCAGCTTATCGCTTATCATGGCGATAAATTCAGAATTGGTGGGCTTTCCCCGGCCGTTATGGATTGTGTAGCCAAAGTAAGATGTGAGCACATCCACATCGCCCCGATCCCAGGCGACCTCAATGGCGTGACGGATGGCGCGCTCCACACGGGAGGGCGTTGTCGCGTTCATCTTGGCGACATTGGGATACAGCTGCTTGGTGATCGAGTTAATGATTTCCGGCTCCTTGACTGCCATGATAATGGAATCACGAAGATAATGGTAGCCCTTAATATGTGCCGGAACGCCGATTTGATGTATAATCTCGGTGACCAAAACCTCCAGGTTTTGGCGGGGCGCCGGTTGGACAGGTATGCTGGAAACCACATTCCTGGCCTCGTTCCGGCCCGGGCCCGCGAACTGCATAACGCGCTCCACCATGATATCAATATCCACCGGCTTGAGGAAGAGATAGGACGCGCCGTTGGCGATTAGCTCCCGTTCCATGGTGTCCCCGGGATAGGAAAGAATCATGAACAGCGGCGAGGCGTTCATTTTGCGGCAGCGCTTCATTACCTCAATGGCATCGTATTGCGGGAGGTTGGCGTCCATCAGCACAATGTCCGGGTGTTGGTCCAAAATCAGGGACAGCACCTTGCCCCCATCCTTGGGGGCGGTAATGGTTTCATAATTGTAAGCGTTGAAAATGGCAGAGCATTTGACGATAAAATCTTTTGAATCTTCCGAGACGAGCACCTTTTGTTTTGTCTGCATAAAAATCACTCCGTTGTCGATATCCATTATTTTCCATATTGCCTGCGGGTTAATAATACCATAAAATGGAAAATAACACAATAGTTTGTCAAATAAAAATCCATACTATTTATTATAGCTTTATTGTCAAAAGTGTCAATGGAATTAAGCGACATTTATACTGTTTTCGACATTATTCAGCTCTTTATCCATATTTTCCGCAAAAATTCCGTATCCCCGGGTGGGATCATTCACAAAAACATGGGTGATTGCACCCACTAATTTGCCATTTTGCAGGATGGGAGAACCGCTCATCCCCTGTACAATTCCGCCTGTTGTCGCCAGCAAATTTTTATCTACGATTTTTATTACCATATTTTTTGTAGGGTTCACATCGGAATAATTTACTTTCTCCACAAGAATGTCAAAACTTTGGGGTTTATTGCCGGATATGGTGGATAGTATAACCGCCGGTCCCGTCTCAACCTCCTGCTTAAAGGCCATGGGAACCGGGTCTCCGCCAAAATACGGGGAGTTCAGCAGGCCGACAATACCGGTTTGGGTATTCCGGAGCAGTGAGCCAATTGGGGTGTCGCTGGTGAAAGCGCCTTTGAGCTCGCCGGGCTTCCCGCTTTGCCCCACATTAACGCCGGAGATATTCACATCCACCACCTCGCCGGAGGAAAGGGGCATAATATCGCCGGTATCCACATCACAGACGGCATGTCCCAAGCCCGCGAAGCCCATGGTGTCGGGATCATAATAGGTCATGGTGCCAATGCCGGCGGAGGAATCCCGCACCCAGATACCGGCCTTATAGGCGTTGTCATATTCGGATTTAATGGGCTGGAGATAGATCTCCATTTCATCCTCCCCCCGGCGGACGCCCAGCCTGATTTCATCTCCGCCGCTGGCGGAAACACAGTCGGAAACATCCATGTTGCTATGAACCGGGTTATCATTTATGCTAGTGATGACGTCCCCCACCTTGAGCCCGGCGCTTTTCGCGGGATTGACATTCTCCGTGCCCACCTGGATGTCACTCATGCCAACCACCATTACGCCGTCGGTAAACATCTTGATGCCAAAGGGCGTGCCTCCCGGCACCACCATCTTGCGGGTTGTCATCTGCCCCTGCACCGGCAGGGTTGTCCTTGACCGGAAAAGATTAATGCTTAGATTATAGATGTTGCCGGATTTGCCGATGATTTTGGGCTCCAGATTCTTGAGAAGACCCCGGGAGTCGGTGTGCGCGGTTATCGCAACCTGGGAATTGATGATAAATGACTCTCCCTGTTCCACATGAAAGGTGTCGGGAAGTAATGCCTGTATATAAAGCGACAGCGCGAGCACCACAATCACAATGGCTGAAAGAGCGCCCGCGATCGTCTGAATTAATTTTCTCATATTTTTATTGCTCCTATTTGGATTAGACTTTTGGCGCCAGGAGGTATAGAATAGATAAGCGCCGGTTTTATTCCCGCTATTACTCTCCCAAAGGAGGCAAAAAATATTTGAGTAAAATTTGCTGTTTTTTAGCAGTCAATCACTGAATTGTCACAAAGTTTCGCTTTACACTAAAATTGGCATCTCCGGGGAAATACCAAAGATCAGTAAAGAGGTGAATCTGCAATGACAGTGGCGGTTATTGGATCAAGAAATTGCGAAAATTTTACAGTGGAGCAAATCCTGGCGGAGCTGCCGGAGGGCTGCACACAGATTATCAGCGGGGGCGCCAAGGGAATTGACGCGCTGGCAAGGGAGGCGGCCCTCCGGCTGGATATTCCCCTGATTTGCTATCCCCCCGATTACGCGGCCTATGGCAAGGCCGCGCCCATTAAACGAAACACCCAAATTGTGGAAAAATCCGATCTGGTGCTGGCGTTCTGGGATTTCTATTCCAGGGGCACCGCCAATACCATCGCCCAGTGTGTGGCGCAAAGGGTTCCGGTGCGGGTTATCGGCATTGGCGATAACCCCATTCCATAGGGCATCCCTGATGTTGTTAACAAAAAAAACAAATATTATTCTTGAAAATGAATTATAAAAGGAGTAGAATGACAAAATATTGCATAATAGGGTTGCTGTTATTTTTACCGGAGGCGTTGGCAAAAATTCATGTGAAAGCCGGTAAACGAATTAAGCAATCTTATATTAATCTTCTATCAAAGCGTCGAAACGCGTAGAGGATAGTATGTGACGCATATTCAATTAAAAATCGTTTGTCGACTTTTTAATTGAATATTAGTATTAGCGATTTGATATAACCGCAAAATGACAACGGGGGGCGGGAAGCCCATGCTTTCATTTTTAGAGAAAACCATTTTGATTACCGGCCATTACGGCAGCGGCAAGACCAATCTGTCGATGAATCTTGCCATAGACCTGCGGAAGCAGGGCAGAGAGGTGGCGCTGATAGACCTCGATATTGTAAACCCCTATTTCCGGACAGCGGATTTTAAGGGGCTGGCGGAGGAATGGGGAATAGCCCTCTATGCCTCGCCCTACGCAAACTCCAACGCGGAGCTGCCCACCGCGGCGGCGCAGCTGGGGGGAACGCTGGAGGGAGAAGCCACGGTAATTGTGGACGTGGGGGGAGATGACAGCGGAGCCACCGCGTTGGGAGGATATGCCCGGCGCATCAGCGGTATGCCCTACACGATGCTCTATGTTATTAACTGTTACCGCTATATGACCCGCAGTCCGGAGGCCGCCTCCGGGCTGATGCGGGAAATTCAGGGAAGCTCACGACTACAGGTGACGCATTTGGTCAATAATTCTCACATATCCCACCTGACCACGGAGCTGGAGGTTGAGGAATCCCTGGCATATGCCGGGGAGGTTTCCCGGCAAACAGGAAAGCCGTTGGCTTTCAGCGCCGTAAGCAGGGAGCTGACGGAGCAGATGCGCTTGGGACAAGGCCCGTTGTATCCTGTAGACATCTATGTAAATCCCCCCTGGCACAGTCATTTTCAGCCATAATGGGGCGCGAAAGGGAAAGGAGACAATGGCAGGAATGGTGACCATCAGTGAGAATATATGCAAGGGCTGTGGCCTTTGCGGGGCGGTTTGCCCCAAACAGGCCATGGCGATCAATTATGGAAAGCTCACCGGAAAGGGGTACAACCCCGCCATGGTAGTGGATACACAGAGCTGCGTTGCCTGCGGTATGTGCGCCATGATGTGTCCGGACAGCGCAATCAAGGTGGAAAGGGGGTGAGGATATGGCGGAAAGAGCATTGATGAAGGGAAACGAGGCGCTGGCGGAGGCTTCCATTCGGGCGGGATGCCGGCACTTTTTCGGGTATCCCATTACCCCGCAGACAGAGGTTTCCGCCTATATGGCCAAGAGAATGCCCAAGGTGGGCGGCGTATTCCTGCAAGCGGAGTCGGAGATGGCGGCCATCAGCATGGTGATGGGGGCGGCCGCCGCGGGGGTTCGGGCTATGACCAGCTCCTCCTCCCCGGGAATCTCCCTCAAGGCCGAGGTCATTTCTTATATAGCGGCCTGCGATTTGCCCTGTGTAATCGTTAATATCCAGCGGGGCAGCCCCGGGGTGGGCGGCATCCAGCCGGCCCAGTCCGACTACAATCAGGCTACGAAGGCGCCGGGGCACGGCGATTTTCACATGCTGGTCTATGCGCCCTCCACCGTGCAGGAAATGGCGGACACCGTGGTCAGGGCCTTTGATACCGCGGATAAATACCGCATGCCCGCCATGATTTTGGGGGATGGGTTGCTGGGCCAGATGATGGAGCCGGTGGAATTTCCGGAAATGAGAACCAATATGCCGGAAAAGCCCTGGGCCATCAACGGCATGCGGGGGAAACGCCCCAAAAACGTGATAAACTCGCTTTACCTGCGCCCGGAGGAGCTGGAGAGGACTATTATAGAGCGGTTTGCGCGTTATGATGAAATCGCTAAGGAGCATGCCCAGGCGGAGACTTACCTCACCGGTGACGCGGATATCGTCGTGGTTGCCTACGGCGCTGCCGCCCGCATTGCCAGGAGCGGCGTGGACGCGGCCCGTTCCCAGGGCATCAAGGCGGGGTTGGTGCGTCCGGTTACCCTATGGCCGTTTCCCAATGCCATCATTAAGGAGTCGGCCCGCCATGCCGGGAATATTTTGGTGGTGGAGATGAGTATGGGGCAGATGGTTCCGGATGTTAAGCTGGCTGTGGAATGCGCGCTGCCGGTGCATTTCTTTGGACATACCGGCGGGGTGGTGCCCACGCCGCCGGAGGTGCTGGAACAGATTAAGGCCCTTTCGGGAGGAGTGGTATAATGGCAGTGGTATATGAAAAATCCGCCGCGCTCACCGATGTGCCCTTAAGCTATTGCCCCGGTTGTACCCACGGCATCATCCACAAGCTGGTGGCCGAGAGCATTGTGGAGCTGGGAGTACAGGATCGGGCGGTGGGGATCGCCCCGGTGGGCTGCGCGGTAATGGCCTATGACTTCTTCGATTTTGATATGATTCAGGCCCCCCATGGGCGGGCTCCCGCGGTTGCCACCGGCATCAAGCGGGCGGTTCCGGACACCATTGTGTTTACCTATCAGGGGGACGGGGATTTGGCGGCCATTGGTACGGCGGAAACAGTCCACTCCGCCACCCGCGGGGAGAATATCGTCATTATCTTTGTGAACAACGCCATCTATGGCATGACCGGCGGCCAGATGGCCCCCACAACCCTGGTGGGTCAGGTAACCCAAACCACGCCCTATGGCCGGGACGCCGCCACACAGGGCTTTCCGGTGCGCGTTTGCGAAATGCTGGCCACCCTGGATGGCGTCCAGTATGCCGAACGGGTGACGGTTACGGATATTCCGGCTATCCGGAATGCCAAGCGGGCTATAAAAAAAGCGTTTCAAAATCAAATTGACGGCAAAGGCTTTTCCATTGTGGAGGTGTTGTCAACCTGTCCCACCAACTGGGGCCTGTCCCCTGTGGAGGCGCTGGACTGGCTAAAGGCCAATATGATCCCCCAATATCCCCTGGGGGTATTTAAGGACAAGGAGGTGAGTGCGCAGGATGTCCGCGTATAGCATTATTTTTGCCGGCTTCGGCGGGCAGGGCGTACTGTTTTCAGGAAAGATTGTCGCCTATATCGGCTTGTTTTTGGGAAAAGAGGTTTCCTGGCTGCCCTCCTATGGGCCGGAAATGCGGGGCGGCACCGCCAATTGCAGCGTGCGCATTGACGACAACCCCATCGGCTCGCCCCTGGTTGCCGAGCCGGATGTGCTGGTGGCAATGAATGGCCCCAGCTTCGATAAATTTATAGATTCCGTAAAGCCGGGCGGGCAGGTGGTTATCGACTCCGCCATGGTTCTTCGGGAAAATTCCAGGGACGATGTGGATATATATGATATACCGGCTGTCAAGCTGGCAAAGGAGGAAGGTTTGGAGGGCATGGCCAACATTATTATGCTTGGAAAAATGCTCCGGGAGGCGCCTGTTGCCGCGCTGGAGACTGTGGAGAAGGCGCTGCGCAAATGCATCCCGCCTGTCAAGGCCCACCTGCTGGAGCCCAACATGAGGGCGATCCGGCTGGGGATGAGCTTGTGAAACGGGTGCCCCCTATTTAAATATCGTAGATACCTTTAAACGTCTATAAGATTACGAGAGATGGCTACCAGTAAACCAAGGGGGGTCACGGGGGCCCTCCCCCGTGGGAATTTTGGTTACTTTTGTTCCTCCAAAAGTAACTGCCCGTCGCGGCATGAGCGACATGCCACCCTGTGGCACAGCGGCAGGCATAGCGCACAGCGGCAGCGGAAAAACGAAGCGGCAGCCCCTGACTAAACACGATAGTCAGATACCGAGATATGAAAAAGGCGTCCCCCGGGAAGAAATTTTTCTTCCCGGGGGACGCCTTTCAGCCGGTCGGAGCCGCGCTAGTCCTGTGCAATCTCCATAATCCGGTCAAAATACTTTTTGTCATACATATCAAAATTTGTCTTGTAGGCAGCGGTCTGGGAACGGTGAATCTCCCTAAGGAATTCATGCCGGTCCTGCACCTCTCCGGTGCCGGAATAGCTGACGATATGAACGCCGATATTGGAGCAGTGGTCGGCAATCCGCTCTAAGTTGTAGAGGATTTCAAGGAAGGGAAAGGCGGAGTCAATGGTGCAAAGGCCATTGCGCAGGCGCTCATTGTGCCGCGCCTTCAGGGTTTCCACCAGGATATCGATGACCTCCTCCAGCGGCTCAATGCTGTTGACTACGCTGACATCCCTGTCCTCATAGCCCTTGACGGCCAGCCGGATAATCTCGCTTACCGCCTCGGTGGTGGCGTCCAGCTCGGCCATAGCGCTATCCGACAGGGTAACGCCCTTCTGTTCCATGGAGTGCGACAGGTCGCAGATATTATCCGCGTGGTCGCCGATACGCTCAAACTCGTTGACAACCTGAAGCACCTCCGCCAGGGTGGTGTTTTCCGATTCGGTAAGCTCGTTTTGGGTAAGCCGCAGCAGGTAGGAGTCCACCCGGCTTTGCAGCCGGTCAATAACATCCTCCACCTCCCGGGCGCGCTCCAGCGTCTTCTTGTCCTGGTGATGGAGGAGCTGGGCGGAGCGCTGGAAGTTATCCAGGGCCAGGTGGGACATCTTAACCACAGCCCCCCGGGCGTGGCTGATGGCGAAGCTGGGGGAACCGAGGAACAGGTCGTCCAGGTCATCCGTATCCGCATCCTGCTCCTTTTCCTGCTCGGTGGGCTTTATGAAGAAAAAGACCAGCTTTTCCAGCACAGTGGTGAAGGGCAGGAACAGCAGCGTCACCACCACGTTAAACAGGGTGTGGAAGTCGGCGATGCCCCCCTTGGTGATGGGGTCGTCCCAAAAGGAAAAGCCCACCAGGGTCTGATAGGCATAGATGCCGGTGAGAAAAATGAGGGTGCCGATGACATTAAAGCTCACATGAACAAACGCGGTGCGCCGCGCGTTTTTGGACGCGCCGATACTGGACAAAACCGGCGTGATGCAGGTGCCGATATTCTGGCCCATAATAATGGGAAACGCCGAGGAGGCGGTGATAGCGCCGGTGACGGTCAAAGCCTGTAGGATACCGATGGAGGCGGAGGAGGACTGGATGATGGCGGTGACGCCCGCGCCCACCAAAACGCCCAGAATCGGGTTGGAAAGATTGGCGAACATGGCGGCAAACTGGGGAGCCTCCCGCAAAGGGGAAACCGCCGCCTCCATGGCGAACATTCCGGTAAACAGGATACTGAACCCCACCAAAATCTGGCCCAGCTCCCGGCGCGCCGTGCGCTTGGACATCATATACATTAAAATTCCCACAATGGCGGTGAGGGGGGCCAGTGTGGTGGGCTTGAGAAAATTGAGCAGATTAAGGCCTGTCCCGCCTTCAATTTCACTGAGGCGAAGGATATGGGCGGTTACGGTGGTGCCGATATTAGCGCCCATAATAATGCCGATGGCTTGGCGGAGCTTGAGAATTTTTGCGTTTACAAGGCCCACCACGATGACGGTGGTGGCGGAGGAGGACTGAATTGCCGCAGTCACGGCCAGGCCCAACAGAGTGGCCTTCAAGACGTTGTCGGTCATTTTTTCCAGGGTTTGCTCCAGCCGTCCGCCGGAAACCCTTTCCAGTCCGCTGGACATAACGGTCATGCCGTACAAAAACATTGCTAGGCCGCCCAGCAGGGAGATCACATTAAATATGCTCATTTGATCCTCTCTTCACTTCTTTTTTAAAAATTTTCTTCTCTATAATCAAAGTTATTATAGCACTATCGCCGGTTCACATACAAGTAAGGATTAATAAATTAAAATTTATTGGTTAAACCATATAAAGCTTATGCGTGCCCTGCACTATTTTTACTCAAAAGTTATGGGAAAAAATTCTTTCCCCGGATTATGAGTATTCCGTCCTTTTCTGTGCAACAATAAGGGGGAGCTAAATACCCGACAACCCACCGGCTCAAAATTGTGGTATACTGTAAATAACATACGCCACAAACCGACAAAATTTTTTAATGGAGGAATCCCCATGAAGATCCTGAGACTGTCTGTAGCACTAATGCTTGTAATGTTTGTGGTCACCGGATGCGCATCCCGTAACAACAATAACAAGGTCGTTTCATCCGCGCCCAGCGTGTCTGTACCGGCCGTCAACAGCCTGCCCGATGCCGATGACCTGCGGTCAGGCGCCGAAGACCTTATCTCCGATGTGGACGAGGGCGCCAGCCGGATAGGTGATGACCTGGAAAGCGCCCTTGACAGGGATGAGGACGTTTCCGGCATCGACCGTGACCGCGATGAAAGCCTGTCCGATGAATCCGTAGCAGCAGCCATGAGCACCGATTTCTCTGAAATCGGTGCTCTTAGCGCCGAAAAATTTGGATGGGGCTCCGGCGGCCCCACCGATGATGTGGGCCGCCCCAACGGAGCCACCACATATCAGGAGAGATACGGGAAATATAACGCCCTCTTTATTGCCCCTTCCTCCCAAAACGTATACCTAACATTCGACGAAGGCTATGAAAACGGATATACTCCCATGATCCTTGACACGCTCAAGGCCAAAAATGCCTCCGCCGTATTCTTTATCACTCTGGATTTCGCAAAAACACAGCCCGAGCTGGTAAAGCGGATGATTCTGGAGGGCCATGTACTGGGCAACCACAGCGTAAAGCACCGCTCCTTCCCCGAGATGCCCATGGAAGAAGCCGCCAAAGACATTATGGAGCTGCATGATTACGTTAAAAAGATTTTCGGTTACGAAATGACGCTCTTTCGCCCTCCGATGGGCGAATTCAGCGAGCAAAGCCTCGCCGTTGCCGATTCCCTGGGTTATAAATCGGTTTTCTGGAGCTTTGCCTACAAGGATTATGTCCTGGAGAACCAGCCTCTAACCATAGAAGCTTTAGACACCATTACTAAAAAATGCCATCCCGGCGCTATTTACCTCCTCCATGCCGTGTCCCAAACCAACGCCGAAGTACTGGGTCAGGCCATTGACAATATCCGGGAGCTGGGGTTTAATATCGCTTCCTGGAACCTGTAGGCCACCGGCCTCCGAATTGGCTTTACCTCGGCCAGCCCGGGCTTTGCCCGGCCGGCCGAGGCAAAATTCCACCGGGAGGCGAAGGCTTGCGGGGAACAACCGCCTCCCGCGGCAGGGTCACCCAGGGAGACGGTTATGTACTGCCTGAACCATTACAAATCCTCTTTGCGAATCTTAAAAATCAGGCGCAAAATGGGTGTTAGAAATCTTGGGCTTTTGACAACAACGATCTTCATGAATACACCACCTTATAAAGTTAGCAACGGCTTTGTATGCCTATCCAGATGAGCGCGGTTATTGTAATAAACAGCACCAGCCGCAGGGAACCGAACAGTGCCAGAAAAAGCCCCAGCCCGAAAGCAATAATAATTGCGCTAAGAAAATCCCGTCCGGCCTTTTTATCGCGTTTTCGTTTCATCGAATTTCACCTGCCTGCTTCAATAACCACCCTTACCTATCCCAGCCTTGTTTTAGTATACGCGCCTATAATCAATTGTGTTACTTACTGACAGTGGGTGTTTTTGAGGAATTGGCTAAAAAACTGTTTGCCGGGAGCGGTACGATCCGGTCTTTCGGTTTGGCATTAATTGTTTTCAGATTGCACTGGTATTTTTATGGGTTTTATGGTAATATTTAACTATCATTTAAAAGTGAGGCGTGCCGCGATGGACATTGTATCAAACAAGAAGGAACAGCTTAATAAAATCGAAAACGGAAAGGGAATCCAGTATATTCTGGACGAGGCGTACAAAATATTGGGCAATCCCATATTAGCGCATGACATGGACTTCAAGTTAATAGCGTATACTGAAAATACTCCCACTGACGACCCGATCTGGAACGAGTATGAAGCAACAGGTACCGTCAGTTATGACACATTACTGTTTTTTAGGGATGAATGCTTTTTTCAAATGGCGGCGGACGCGAAACATATCACTTTCTTGCTTAGTGATCAATTAAAATATGGCAGGATTATGGGAAAGCTCTTTGTCAATAATAATATTCAAGTGGGCTGCGCAGTTATGGTGGAATGTTATCAACCGTTTGGGGACGGCGACCCGGAGCTTTTTGAGCTCGTTTGTAATATCCTTAACGAAGAGCTTGGTGCAAGTGAATATTACCAGAATCATGGCCAGGCATTTATGGAAAATATGATAAGAATGTTAATTGAAGGTAGGATCGAAGATAAAGGCTTTTATTCCCCCCATATAGAAAGTATTTACACCGGCCTCAAGAGTAACCTCCGTTTGGTTGTCGTAGACATTACCCTGTGTGACCCTTCACACACCAAGCTTGCGTATTTCAGGGATTTATTCAAGCAGACGAAACCAGACTTCAAATACGCCATATATGCCGGTTACATAGTGATTATTATGAGCTCGGACAATAAGACGCTTCATGTGGAAAACTTAAATAAGCTTTATGCGCAATTTGAGGAGAATAATCTATACGCCGGAATGAGCAGGGCATTTGAAAGGATATATGATTTGCCCCAATACTACTATGAAGCTGTCCACACGTTAAAGCATGAATTGAATAGATTGACAAAAAATAGCGTACAGCGGCTCTTTATATACGACGATATCGTGGGATTAAAGGATTAATGATTGAAATTCCGCCGGTATAAAGCAGGGGCCGGTCACACAAGGAAGGGACACATCCACCGGAAAGGCGGTGGATATGTCCCTTCTTTTGGCGTTCAGACCCGCGTCAACCGGGTGACCGAACCGGTAGGCGGGGTGCCGCCCAATTCACCGGGCTTTCTGGAAAGCCATATCCAGGCTCCTGGACAAAAAGCGAAGGATGGCCGACCAATAGGCGTCCGGATCCTTCCGGTTTGCCCTGGCGTGACCGGCGCCGGGGACGACGAGTATTTCTTTTTCGGCGGTGGTGGCGTCATAAAGCCGGTAGACCATTTCGGTGGGGACAAAGGTATCCCGCCCTCCATGAATAAATAACGTAGGCGTGACCGACTTCTCCAGCTGCCGCAGGGCGGAGGCTTGGGAGAAGCCGTACCCGGCGCGGAGCCGGGAAACCAGGCTTGCGGCGTTCAGGATGGGGAAGGGGGAAAGGCCAAACAGCTCCTTTATCTGATAGGTAAACGCCGCTGCCGCCGAGGTATAGCCACAGTCTGCGATGACTGCCCTTACGGTCGGGGGGAGCGCCTCCCCCGAGGCCATCAGAATGGCGGACGCGCCCATGGAAACGCCGTATAAGATAATCCGCGCGCCCTCCTCCCGCGCCAGTATGTACCGGATCCAGGAAAGGATGTCCAGACGGTCGTGCCAGCCCATGCCGATATAGGAGCCTTCACTGTTGCCATGCCCCCGGCAATCCGGCATCAGGACACTGTAGCCCATCTGAAAGAACCACCGGGCACGGTTTCCCATATCGGCGGCCCGGCCGTCATAGCCGTGCACCAGAATCACCCAGATACCCATCCGCCGCCCATTTTCCACAAGGATGGATTGCAGCCGCAGGTTGTCGAAGGATTGTATCGCGGCCGTCTCATAGTCGGTGACGTCCAGCCATTTTTCCCGGTTCAGCGGCGCGTCTGCTTCGCCGGGGTCAGGCTCCGGCTCCGGGTCAAGCCTGTTGTGTGGCGCGTCGGTGATGAGCGACCGGTTGGCCCTGGGGTTCAGAGCCAGGTTGTAAAAATAGTTGCCGGACAAAAGCAAAGCGGCTAAAAGGATTGCCGGAACAGCGCAAAGTATAATCGTCATAGCTCAAAATCCTACTTATAGTATAATTTCATATTTAATATACAGCTAGTGGCAGATTGCTCCTGTCAGGCAGTTTTGCCCCCATTGCCAAAGGTTGCCTTGGATCAGTCAAAAAGGGGGGTGCTGAAATAACGCTCCCCCGTGTCGGGCAGGATGGTGACCACGGTTTTCCCCTTTCCCAGCTCCCGGGCCATTTTCAGGGCGGCCGCCACATTGGTGCCGCTGGAGATGCCGCAGAGCAGGCCCTCATATTTTGCCAGATCCCTGGCGGTTTGGATAGCTTCCTCATCGGTGATAACGCAGATGTGATCGTAGATGTCCCTGTTGAGGTTCTCGGGAATCAGCCCGTCCCCGATTCCCATTTGCAGGTGGGTGCCGATGGTACCGCCTGCCAGTATTGCCGCGTTTTCCGGCTCCACAGCCCAGATGCGCAGGCCGGAATTTTGCGCCTTCAGCACCTCTCCGATGCCGGAGATACTGCCTCCGGTGCCGATGCCGGAGCAAAACCCATGAATGGGTTTTCCGCATTGCTCCAGTATCTCAAGGGCTGTGTGGCGTTTATGGGCTAAGTTGTTGTTGGGATTGGAAAATTGCTGGGGCACAAATACCCTGGGATTTTCCTCCGCCATCCGGAGGGCGGTTTTCAGGCAGGCGTCAATGCACTCCCCGATGTTGCCGTTATCCTTTATGAGAATAACCTCGGCGCCATACTGCCTTATAAGCTTGCGGCGTTCCTCGCTGACGGAGTCAGGCATAACAATGACAACCTGATAACCGCGCACCGCGCCGACGAGGGCCAGGCCGATTCCCTGATTGCCGCTGGTGGGCTCTACAATAATGGTGTCCGGCTTGATCCGACCCTGTTTTTCCGCCTCTGCGACCATGTTGTAGGCAGTCCGGATTTTAATCGAGCCGCCCACATTTACCCCCTCAAATTTTACGAGCACCTCGGCGCCGTCCCCACCGGCCATGCGGTTGAGCCGAACCAGAGGAGTGTTGCCAATCGCTTCTAAAATATTATTCCGAATCACAGAAATGCTCCTTTACCGATAATTCACAGCATACCTATTATTTGTACAAACGACTCGTTTCATAAGCGAAAACTCATAAAAAACGGAATCGGACGAACAATTTAAAAAAAATCAATGGAATCTTTCCCGGGGGACAGGTTTAAAACCAACATAACTTACCCATTGGCATGCATATATATGTGACATATAATTTATGTTTGGGAGGGTTAGGTTTTGAAAGGGTTGCCTGAAGAACGCGCAGTCCAGCTGGCGCACTATATCATAGAAAGCAACGCAACAGTACGGCAGGCGGCAAAAAAGTTCAATATAAGCAAGAGCACCGTACATAAAGATGTCAGCGAAAGGCTAAGGACAATTAACGAAAGCCTGTTCAACGAGGTAAAGCTGATTCTGGAGCAAAACAAATCAGAACGGCATATCCGCGGAGGCATGGCCACAAAATGCAAATACGAGAGACTGCGTAAGAAATAGGAATGCCGGAACCTTCAAAACCAGGATAGGATAGAGTATTGGCATGAACATAAATGAATATAAAAAAAGAAGGCGGATAGGCAGGGCGTGACACGCCGGAGTCTGTCCGCCTGTTATTTTGCTTAAGAACCTGTTTAGTATCTAGGCGTGACCGCGCTTTCGAGCAATAATTTGCTGGATTTTTGGTACGGAGGACGCCGCCGGGCTGACGCCCGACAAGGACGACAAGGCAAAAAGACAGTGAATTTTGCCGAAATGGTGGTTGTGAATAGATACTAAACAGGTTCTAAGCCTGGGCGCTGCTTTGCTCCGACAGATAGGCGTTAATAAATCCGTCCAGATCTCCGTCCATCACCGCGCCTACATTTCCCGACTCAAAGCCGGTGCGGTGATCCTTTACCAGGGTATAGGGCATGAACACATAGGAGCGGATCTGGGAGCCCCAGCCGATTTCCTTCTGTTCCCCCTTAATGTCCTCGATCTTGTCCAGATGCTCGCGCTGCTTGATCTCCGCCAGTCTGGAGAGGAGCATCTTCATGGCGAATTCCCGGTTCTGGTGCTGGCTGCGCTGGGTCTGGCAGGCCGCTACCACGCCGGTGGGGATATGGGTGATGCGCACCGCCGAATCTGTTTTGTTGATATGCTGGCCCCCGGCGCCGCTGGAGCGGTAGGTGTCCACCCGCAGGTCGGCCTCGTTAATGGAAATGCTTGTATCCTCGTCAATTTCCGGCATGACCTCCAGGGAGGCGAAGGAGGTGTGGCGGCGTCCGGAGGAGTCAAAGGGGGAAATGCGGACAAGCCGGTGCACCCCCGCTTCAGAGCGGAGGTAGCCGTAGACATTTGTCCCCTCAATGAGGATGGAGGCGGATTTTATGCCCGCTTCATCCCCGGCCAGAAAATCCAGCACCTTGTAGGTGTAGCCGTGGCGCTCGGCCCACCTGGTATACATGCGGTAAAGCATCTGCACCCAGTCCTGGGCCTCGGTGCCGCCCGCTCCGGCGTGAAAGGTGAGGATGGCGTTTTTGCCGTCGTATTCGCCGGTGAGAAGCGTCGCCAGCGTCATGGTATGGACGCTCTGCTGGATTTCCTCCACATTGGCGGCTACCTCGTCAAACACGGATTCGTCCTGCATCTCCTCGGCAATCTGGATCAGGGTTTGGGTATCCTCAAAAAGCCCGCAGAGCTGGGTATAGCTCTCCAGCTTGCCGCTGACCTGCTTGGTTTTTTGCAGTATCTCCTGGCTGGCGGCCAGGTCGTTCCAAAAGTCAGGATCCATGGCCTTATCCTCCAATTGGGACAGCTGTTCCCGAAGGGCCGGGATGCCCAAAGCCTCGGATAATTGGCGCAGCTGTGGGGCAATATCATTCAGCTTTTGTTGCTGTTCTTCAAATTGCAGCATGAGGCAACCTCCAAGAGTTGATTATAGCGATGGCAACAAATAATCGGAATGCCTGACAACCATAGTTGCCACCAGATACAGCAAAGAAGGGATTCTATTTTTCCGGCTATTTTCTTCCCTTGCTGTAGTAAAGCCTATTATAAATGACCCGGGCGGAAATGTAAAGGAACTGCGGAGGAAAGGCGCGGGTAAAAATCCCGCCGGGGAATTGTTAACAATTTGTGCACAACTATCGGGATGGATTTTTCATAATTTTTCTTCATAATGATAGGACTATACTTCTGCGTTCATACGAGTCGCGCAGGCCGCGCTATAAGGCGGCCCGCTTATGGAGGAATCGGAATGTCCAAATATACAGGGGTGCGTTGTCCGGTTTGCAGCAAGAAATTCGCGACTGCGGATGATGTTGTGGTCTGTCCGGTCTGCGGCGCGCCGCATCACCGAAATTGCTATATGGAAAAGGGAGAGTGCGTGTTCCAGGGTGAACACATTACCGGCAAGGAGTGGGAGGCCCCCCGGGAAACCCCGGCGGAGGGGGAGGAGCCCGCCCGGCCCGCAACCAAGCGATGTCCCGGCTGCGGCTCCCACAATCCCGCCGACAGTATTTATTGCCAGACCTGCGGAAACCGTCTTGCCGCCGCCCACGGAACAGGCGAGGGCCAGCGGGCGGGGCAGGTTTTTCAAAGCTGGGTATTCCCCAACTACGACGGCCAATTTGACGCCGACACCATGGTGTACGGAGGGCTGAAGCCCGATGATACCATAGACGGCCAAAGGGTGGGGGATGTGGCGGTATATGTAGGCTCCAGCACGTCCTATTTTTTGCCCAGGTTTAAAATGTTCAGCGATGGCGCCCATGCGGTTTCGGCAAATTTCGGCGCGTTGGTCTTCAGCTATTTTTACTTTTTCTACCGCAAAATGTATCTGGTGGGCGCTTTGCTTCTGGCCCTGTCCGTCGCCTCTATGGCGGCGAACTTCATGACTGTCAGGGAAATGCTGCCCCAGCTGATTCACGACCCCTCCTTCGCGCCCTTTGTGTCGCTGATGGAGCAGTGGGACTTGCCCATCAACCTGCCGTCGGAGGAAGTAAACCAGGAAACGGCTAAATTTTATGACCGGATTTACCGGATTGCTCGTATGGTAAATTTTTGCGCCCGTATGGCTCTGGCCATGTTTGCCAATTATCTTTATTACCGGAAGGTCATGAAATCCATGAACGTGATCCGCGCCCGTTTGGGCGAGGCGGAGGGCCCCCGGTATCAGTCCGTGCTGGCGGTGCGGGGAGGCGTGAGCAACATGAATACCTTTGGGGCGGCCTTTACCATGGCGGTTGCGTATTATTGTATCTATGCCCTGGTGTTCCAGGGGATTTTTTAAGGGTTTGATAGAAAAATATTTTTTAGCACTTGACAAATGGGTTGTGCATAAGATAGTGTAGTACCATATATTCTAGGAAATGCGATCAGCAGGAGAAGTAAGCGTTACCACTTCCTCGACAGAGAAGGCCGCGCGGCGTCAGCCGGGCTGAAAGCGGCTGTCGGAGCGGGCGCCCAAATGCACCTGTCAGCACAGGCCGGGAACAGGCGGGCAGCCGCCCCAGTATCGTCCTGCGTTTGGCCCGCGTTAAGGGTTTCGGCAGGGCTTCCGGCATGTGGGAAGCCTCCGGAGAGACAAACCAGAGTGGAACCGCGGAACAAACCGCCTCTGTACCCCTTCGTCAAGGAGGGGACAGAGGCGGTTTTGCACTTAATTTCCAATCATGTGCTAGTTGTGCAGCCAACCCCCTTTCCTGTGAATGCTCTGCATCCGATATGACCGGATGTAGAGGCTTAGCCTGTTGCTAGACTTCCAAAGTCAATGAACTGTTAGCTAAATAGGAATACTCCTTGCAGCTTTAGATATGGGGGCAACAACATGCAAGATTTATATGGAAACACAAATCCGGAGGACATGCGGGAGAATGACATTAAACTAATAAGAAAGAGTGCAAATTATATAGGCTGGACGTTGCTGCTATTCTATCTGATTTTTACCCTATTGACCAACCGCATGCCGCTCCAAGCGCGTCAGCTTTTATTCTATGTTCTTTGGGTCATTATCACGCTGGCAAGCGCACGCTATTTTATGCATATCTCAGTTAGAGACCTGTTATGCAATACCAAAGGGGAGCCTTCTACAGTTCTGGACAATCTGATTCTTACCGGACTTGTGGCATCCGCTATGACCATAGCTGGCGCAATTACAGTTGCAGCAACATGCGGCTTTATATCCAATGCGTCAGTTGAGGCTGCCACAACGCCAGACTCGCCCCTGTCCATCTTTTTAGGTGTGCTCGCAGGCCCGGTCGTTGAAGAAGTGATCTTTCGAGGTGTTATCTGGACACGGTTCAAATCTTATGGTATACCATTTGCGATTACTGTCAGCACAATACTATTTATACCGATGCATGGGCAGGGAATGCCAGTGGTCATATTGTTCCTAGGGATTGCGGCTGGGGTTTTAATGACATTGACAAACAACGTGCTGTATCCTATCCTATTGCATATTATTCATAATTCAGGCGTTCTATTATACGATGATTATACAAAACCATTATTTGTAAATTGGAAATATACACTGGTAGTAAATATTTTATTATTACTTTTTTTTATTGTGCTATGCGGGAGACGGGTGCAATTGATCGATAAAATAGAAAGGCTGGCATCCAGTGTAAAGTATTTGCCCACCTCCTTAAAAGCAGACAAATACCTATATTATGCGTTTTTTAATACAAGTGGCGTCATCATTTTTTTGCTGTATTTTGGAATTAACTACCTGCTATCATTTCTAGAATTATTTATGGGCATATGACAAAACAATTCGCATAAGGAAGGTAAGATTATGGGAATACATTTAAAACACAATAAATTTTATTTTAATAGTTAAGCTCATACATGGGCGGCAGACTATTTAGAAGGATATTTTGAGTATTAGGAGGAGAATCATGTTAGATTCCATTAAACAGGATATAGAGGCCATTAAGGAAAGGGATCCGGCCGCCCGCAACAGCCTGGAGGTATTGCTGCTCTACTCGGGGCTGCACGCCATTATGCTCCACCGCCCGGCCCACTGGCTGTACCGGCGGAAGGCCTACTTCCCGGCCCGGATGATTTCCCAGTTTTCCCGCTTTATCACCGGCATTGAGATACACCCCGGGGCGGTCATCGGAAATGGCGTCCTCATCGACCACGGCTCGGGAGTCGTTATCGGAGAGACCGCCGAGGTGGGGGATAACTGCACCATTTACCAGGGGGTTACCCTGGGGGGAACCGGCAAGGATAAGGGAAAGCGGCACCCCACCCTCGGCAAGGACGTCATGGTGGGCTCGGGGGCCAAAATTTTAGGCCCCTACATTATTGGCGACGGCTCCAAGATCGCTTCCAACGCGGTGGTGCTCCAGCCCCTGCCGCCCAACTCCACAGCGGTGGGCGTGCCTGCCCGGATTGTGCGGGTGGAGGGGAAAAAGGTGGCCACCCGCCGCAGCCAGCTGGATCATGTGCACACCCCCGACCCTGTATCCCAGGAGCTTTGCCGCCTGAATGCCGAGCTGAAGCGGCTCCGGAGGCGGATTGAAGAATTAGAGGACGAAAAAATAAACCAAAAGGAGAATGATCGTGAGGTTATTTAACACACTGACAAAAAGCAAAGAGGAGTTTGTCCCCCTGGAGGCGGGCAAGGTTAAGCTGTATGCCTGCGGCCCCACCGTCTACAATTATATTCACATCGGCAACGCCCGGCCGATCTGCGTGTTTGATACCCTCCGCAGGTATTTTGAGTATAAGGGGCTGGACGTCACCTTTGTGCAGAACTTCACCGACATAGACGATAAAATAATCAATAAGGCCAAGGAGGAGGGTGTAACCGCCGCCGAAATCGCCCGTCGGTATATGGAGGAATATGAAACGGACGCCAAGGGCCTTGGCGTCCGGCCCGCCACCATCCACCCCAAGGCCACCGAGACGGTGGACACCATACTGGAGATTGTCTCCTCGCTGGTGGACAAGGGCTACGCGTATGAGAAAAACGGGGACGTATACTTCCGCTCCAAGAAATTCAGCGGCTACGGCAAGCTGTCCCACCAGCCGCTGGACGAGCTGGATGCCGGGAACCGCATCGACGTCACCGACAGCAAGGAGGATGTGCTGGATTTTGTTCTCTGGAAAGGGGCGAAGCCGGGAGAGCCCTTCTGGGATTCTCCCTGGGGCAAGGGCCGCCCCGGCTGGCACATCGAGTGCTCGGCCATGGTGCGCAAATTCCTGGGGGAGACCATCGACATCCACTGCGGTGGCCAGGATCTGGTGTTCCCCCACCACGAGAATGAAATTGCACAAAGCGAATGCTATACCGGCAAAGAATACGCGCGCTACTGGCTCCACAACGGCTATATCAATGTGGACAACCGCAAGATGTCCAAGTCTCTGAACAACTTTTTTACCGTCCGGGATGTGGCTGAAAAATATGGCTATGAGCCTGTTAAGTTTATGATGCTCCAGGCCCAGTACCGCAGCCCCATCAATTATTCGCTGGAGGTCATTGAGCAGTGCGCAGCCGCTCTGGAGCGGCTGCATACCTGCCGGGACAACCTGGACTTTGCCCTGGAGAACGCGGCAGCGGAGAAAACCCCGGGGGAGGACGCCTTTATGGAGGGACTGCCGGGGCGGCGCGCCCAGTTTGAGGCGGCTATGGACGATGACCTCAACACGGCGGACGGAATCGCGGCGCTTTTTGACCTGGTAAAGGACATCAATATTTTCCTCCAGGCGCCCCGCTCCAAAGCCCCCATCGAGGCGGCAGCCGGATTATTTGACGAATTGGCCGATGTCTTGGGAATACTTTATAACCGGAAGCGGGGGAACAGCCTGGATGCCGAAATCGAGGCGCTGATTCAGGAGCGGCAGCAGGCGCGGAGGGATAAAAACTTTGCCCGGGCGGATGAAATCCGGGATAGCCTGAAGGCCCGGGGCATCACGCTGGAGGATACGCCCCAGGGCGTGAAATACCATATTACACAAGAATAGCCGCCGGGGATTCCGAATTTGCTGCAATACCATGGAATTTATGGATGTGGTTGTATTTCGGCGCGGATTCCACTATAATGTGAGGGAGGGCTCCGGGATTCCCGTATGCCCGGCGCTCCGGAAAGGGCGGTGATCTAAATGACAGGAGGATCAGGCGCGGTCTTTTGGCTGGTTTTGTCCGTAATATTGTTTGTCATCGAAGGCACCACTGTGCAGCTAGTGTGCATCTGGTTTGCCGCGGGGGCTTTGTTTGCCATGCTGGCGTCCTTTGTGGGCGCGCCTGTTTGGCTGCAATTGCTGATTTTTCTGATCTCCTCCATCGGCGTGCTGATCGTAGGGCGGCCGTTCCTGATGGATAAGCTGGTGCGCCGCAGGGAGCCTACCAATGCGGACAGAGTGATCGGTCAGGTGGGTATTGTGCTGGAGCAGGTGGACAATGTGGAACAGACTGGGCGGGTTAGCGCCAATGGCTTGGACTGGACCGCGCGAAGCGAGCGCGGGGAAATCATTCCGGAGAAATCCAGAGTGCTCGTAAAATATATTGACGGAGTCAAGCTGATTGTAGAGCCCATACGAGAAGAGACGGAGTTATCCGAAGAAGGGAAGGTGTAATATGCCAGGAATGGGATCATTCTTTATTTTATTACTAATTGTACTGCTGGCGCTGGTACTGCTTACAAATGTACGGATAGTCTCACAGGCCACCGTGTATGTCGTGGAGCGCCTGGGAGCCTATCACACCACTTGGGAAACCGGGCTTCATTTTAAAATGCCCGTTATCGACCGCATTTCCAAGAAGATCTCCATCAAGGAGCAGGTGGTGGACTTTAAGCCCCAGCCTGTTATCACCAAGGACAACGTTACCATGCAGATCGACACCATCGTATTCTTCCAGGTAACCGACGCCAAGCTGTATGCCTATGGCGTAGAGAGGCCCATATCAGCCATAGAAAATCTCACCGCGACCACCCTGCGCAATATCATCGGTGATATGGAGCTGGACAGCACCCTGACCTCCCGGGACGTCATCAACACAAAAATTACGTCTATTCTGGACACCGCAACCGATAAGTGGGGCATCAAGGTGAACCGGGTGGAGCTGAAAAATATCCTTCCCCCCCGTGAAATTCAGGACGCCATGGAAAAACAGATGAAGGCGGAGCGTGAGCGCCGTGAGTCCATCCTCCGGGCCGAGGGTGAGAAGCGCAGCCAGATCCTGGTGGCGGAGGGCGAGAAGGAATCCGCTATTCTGCGGGCCGAGGGAGCCAAGGAGGCCGAAATCCTCCGGGCAGACGCCCAGCGGGAGGTACTTATCCGCGAGGCAGAGGGTGAAGCCCAGGCTATCATGGAGGTTCAGAAGGCGGTAGCCGAGAGCATCCGGCTGCTGAACGAGGCCAACCCCACCCAGCAGGTGCTGGCTCTCAAGAGCTTTGAAACCTTGGCCAAGGTAGCGGACGGCAAGGCCACCAAGATTATCATACCCAGTGAAATTCAGTCTATGGCCGGGCTGACCACCTCCCTCAAGGAGCTGTGGAACGACGGCGGTCTTGCCAAGTAAGCGGAAAGCGGGATAGAAGGAGGGACAGGGTGATGCGGGAAACGGATGTGTTTGCGTTGGGAAAGCCTTGTACCGTCTTATATTCAAGAGAGTTTTGATGCAAACAAGGGTTGCGGCGCAGGTGCGCCGTGGCCTTTTCGTTTTTGTGAAATATGATAACGCAAAGGAGGACAATGATGAAAAAGGTAGCAATTGTCATGGGAAGCGACAGCGATCTTCCGGTTGTGATGCCTGCGGTTGACCGTCTTAAGGGGTTTGGAATACCTGTGGAGGTGCGGGTGATGAGCGCCCACCGCACTCCGGCTATTGCCTGCGGGTTTGCGGCGGACGCCCGGCGTGGAGGCTTCGGCGTCATTATCGCCGCGGCAGGCAAGGCGGCGCATTTAGCTGGGGTGCTGGCCGCCCACACCACCCTGCCGGTGATTGGCCTGCCGGTGAAATCCTCCACCCTGGACGGGCTGGACGCGCTGTTGTCCACAGTGCAGATGCCCTCCGGCATTCCGGTGGCCACGGTAGCCATTGACGGCGCGGACAACGCGGGTATCCTGGCGGCGCAAATTCTGGCGGTGTCCGACGGCAGCCTGGCGGACAAGCTGGATGCATTCAAGCGTGACATGGAGGCCGCGGTAGTGGAAAAGGATTTAAAGCTTACACAAGAGCTGAACAAATAGGAGGAATCCAAGTGACAATACCAAGCAAAACCAACCAGTTATACGAGGGCAAGGCAAAAAAGGTATACGCGACCACCGACCCGGAGCTGTACATTGTGGATTACAAGGATGATGCCACCGCCTTTAACGGTGAGAAAAAGGGCACCATCCTGGGCAAGGGGGTTATCAATAACCGGGTAACCAACCACCTGATGAAGCTGCTGGAGGCAAAGGGCGTTCCCACCCACCTGGTGCGGGAGCTGTCCCCAAGGGAAACCCTGGTGAAAAGGGTGGAGATCGTCCCTATCGAGGTAATTGTGCGGAATATCGCCGCCGGATCCCTGTCCAAACGGCTTGGACTGCCGGAGGGAACCAAGCTGGACGCCACCGTGCTGGAGTATTGCTATAAGGACGATGCGCTGGGGGATCCCATGATTAACGACTACCACATCGCCGCCATGAAGCTGGCTACACGGCCGGAGCTGGAGAAGATCGCGGGTTATTCCATGCAGATCAACGACATCCTCACCGATTACCTTAAGGACGCGGGAATAGAGCTTATCGACTTTAAGCTGGAGTTTGGCCGGTGCGGCGGCGGCATTGTGCTGGCGGACGAGATTTCCCCCGACACCTGCCGCTTTTGGGACAGCGCCACCGGGGAAAAGCTGGACAAGGATCGCTTCCGCCGGGATATGGGCGGCGTTGAGGATGCCTATCAGGAGATTCTGCGCAGGTTGTTAGGGGAATAATCAGACTTTGCGAAGGAAGTGGGAGGAAGCAATGGCATTAGACACATTACATGAGGAATGCGGGGTTTTTGGCATTTACGGCGAACCCGGCAGCGATGTTGCGGGACAGGCTTATGTGGCCTTGTACGCGCTTCAGCACCGGGGACAGGAAAGCTGTGGCATCGCGGTTAACGATGACGGCCTGATTAGTTATCACCGGGATGTGGGGCTGGTTCCCGAGGTTTTTACCCGGGAGGTGCTGGCAAAGCTGGGCACCGGCAATATTGCGGTGGGGCATGTGCGTTATTCCACCACAGGCAACCACAACCGATCCAACGCGCAGCCGCTGGTGGTGCGGCACATCAAGGGGCCGATGGTGCTTGCCCACAACGGCAACCTGACCAATTCCGCCCAGCTCCGGGAGAAGCTGGAGCTGGACGGGGCGATTTTCCACTCCACCACCGACACCGAGGTTCTTTCCCACATTATAACCAAGCAGCGGATGAAGGCCGGCTCCATCGAGGAGGCCATCTCCTTTGCCATGGGCCAAGTCGAGGGGGCCTATTCGCTGGTGGTCATGTCGGCCAGCAAGCTTATCGGCGTCCGGGATCCCTGGGGATTCCGCCCCCTGTGCATGGGCCGGTTGGGGGATGCCATTATTTTCGCCTCCGAAACCTGCGCGCTGGACGGCATCGGCGCCAAGCTGATCCGGGAGCTGGATCCGGGGGAAATTGTTGTGGTCAGCGAAAAGGGCATTGACAGCGTCCGCACCCATTGCGGCAGTGAGGGCAATCTCTGCGTGTTTGAATACGTGTACTTTGCGCGGCCGGATTCTGTAATCGCCGGGGCCAGCGTACACAAGGCCCGCTTGCTGGCGGGGAAAATGCTGGCCCGGGAGCACCCGGTGGAAGCCGATGTGGTCATTGGCGTTCCCGATTCGGGCCTGGACGCGGCGTTGGGCTACTCCCAGGAATCGGGCATCCCCTACGGCGTGGGCTTCATTAAAAACCGCTATGTGGGCCGCACCTTTATCCAGCCCAGCCAGGGGCAGAGGGAGAGCGCGGTTCGCATCAAGCTCAACCCCATCCGGGAGACGGTGGAGGGCAAGCGGGTGGTTCTGGTGGACGACTCCATTGTCCGGGGAACCACCGGGGGGCGTATCATCAACCTGCTTAAGGATGCCGGGGCCAAGGAAGTTCACCTGCGGGTGTCCTCGCCCCCCTTCCTCAATCCCTGTTATTTTGGCACCGATATCGACAACCGGGACAAGCTGATTGCCTGCCAAAAAACCGTCCCTGAAATTGCGGAGCTGTTCGGCGCGGACAGCCTGGGCTACCTGTCGGTAGACGGCGTGTCCCATATTGCGGCGGACGCGAAGTCCAGCTTCTGCGTGGGGTGCTTTACCGGCCAATATCCCCTTCCTGAGCCGGAGGAACGTCCCAAGGATAAGTTTGAGCTGCGTATCAGCGAGAGAAAGGAAACGCGTGATGGAGAGCTTTAGCGAGAGCTACAAGGCCGCGGGGGTAGACGTCACCGCGGGCTATGAGGCCGTGGAGCTGATGAAGAAGCATGTGGAGCGAACCCGGATTCCCGGCATGCTTTCCGGCCTGGGCGGCTTCGGCGGAGTGTTCGCCCCCAACCTGGGGGGGATGGAGGAGCCGGTGCTGGTTTCCGGCACCGACGGCGTGGGCACCAAGCTCCGGCTGGCGTTCCTCATGGACTGCCACAACACCATCGGCATCGACTGTGTGGCCATGTGCGTCAACGATATCATCTGCGGCGGCGCGGCTCCCCTCTTTTTTCTGGATTATCTGGCGGTGGGCAAAAACACCCCCGCCCGGGTGGAGCAGATTGTGGCCGGTGTGGCGGAGGGGTGCGTCCAGTCCGGCTGCGCGCTGATCGGCGGCGAGACTGCCGAAATGCCCGGCTTCTATCCCCCGGATGAATACGATCTGGCAGGCTTCGCGGTGGGACTGGTGGACAAAAAGAAGATGCTGGACAGCCAAAATGCCCGGGATGGGGATGTGCTGGTGGGCATCGCCTCCTCCGGCGTTCACTCCAACGGATTTTCACTGGTGCGCCGGGTTTTTGACCTGGACAAGAACCCCGGGGCGCTAAAGACCTGTTACCCCGCCCTCCGGGGCGACAGCCTGGGGGATGTGCTGCTTACCCCCACAAAAATATATGTAAAGCCCGTTTTGGAGTTGCTGAAACAGGTGGACGTCCATTCCCTCTGCCATATTACCGGCGGAGGCTTCTTTGAAAACATTCCCCGGGCGCTGCCCACAGGAGTGGGCGCGGTGATCGAAAAAAGCGCCGTGAAGGTGCTGCCGGTCTTTCAGCTCATTGGGGAGGCGGGGAATATCCCGGAACGGGATATGTATAACACCTTCAATATGGGTGTGGGTATGTGCGCCGTGGTCGCCCCGGAGGACGCGGACAGGACGGTGGCGATCCTTAGGGCCGCCGGGGAGGACGCTTACGTCATAGGCAGGGCGGAGGCCGGAGTGACCGGCGTGGAGCTGCGATGAAGCGGATAGCGGTGCTGGTGAGCGGCGGCGGAACCAACCTTCAGGCGCTGATAGATGCCCAGGGCCGGGGGGAGCTGGAGGGCGGAGAAATCGCCTGCGTCATCTCCTCCCGGAGGAATGCTTACGCCCTGAACCGGGCGGAGGCCGCGGGAATTCCAGGCATCGTCCTTCACCGCAGGGATTTCCCGGATGATTTGGTTTACAGCAACGCCCTGCTGGACGAGCTGCGGAGCCGGGAAATTGACCTGGTGGTGCTGGCGGGCTTTCTCTGCATCCTGGCGGGGGAGCTGCTGTGCGCCTATTCCAGGCGGATCATCAATGTCCATCCCTCCCTGATCCCCTCCTTTTGCGGGCCGGGGCAGTACGGGCTAAGGGTGCATGAGGCCGCGCTGGACTACGGCGTCAAGCTTACGGGGGCCACGGTGCATTTTGTGGACGGCGTGGTGGACGGCGGCGAGATTATCCTGCAAAAGGCGGTGGAGATTTTGCCGGGGGATACCCCCGAGACGCTCCAGCGGCGGGTGATGGAGGAAGCCGAGTGGAAGCTGCTGCCCAAAGCGGTGGTCATGTTTTGTCAGGACAAGCTGTAGAAACGTATACACAATGTGACAAAATAAAGGGAGGTTACCATGATGAAAAAGCGTGCGCTTATCAGCGTTTCAGACAAAGCCGAAGTGGTGGATTTTGCCAGGGGCCTGGTGGATTTAGGGTATGAGGTGGTCTCCACCGGAGGCACCGCCAAGGCGCTGGAGGAAGCCGGAGTTCCGGTAACCGGCGTATCCCGGATTACCGGTTTTCCCGAGTGCCTGGATGGCCGGGTAAAGACCCTTCACCCGGCCCTGCACGCGGGAATTCTGGCCATGCGCTCCAACCCGGAGCATATGCGGCAGCTGGAGGAGCTGAACATTGGCACAATTGATGTGGTGGCCATTAACCTGTACCCCTTTAAGCAGACGATTTTGAAGGAGGGGGTCAGCCGGGAGGAAGCCATAGAGAACATCGACATCGGCGGCCCCACCATGATCCGCGCGGCGGCCAAGAATTGGCAGGATGTGGCGGTAATCGTTGACCCGGCGGATTACCCGGTGGTGCTGGAGCAGCTGAAGGCCGGACAGTTGAGCCTGGATTTCAAATTTGAGCTGTCGGGCAAGGTGTTTGAGCATACCGCCGCCTACGACTCCCTGATCGCCTCTTATATGCGCGCCCAGCGGGGGGCGGCGCCCCTCCCGGAGGCATTTACCCCCACCTATGAGAAGGTTCAGGAGATGCGCTACGGGGAGAATCCCCATCAAAAGGCCGCCTTTTACCGGGAGATCGGAAAATACGGCAACGTGCTTTCCGCCGCAAAGCAGCTCCACGGGAAGGAGCTGAGCTACAACAATATCAACGACGCCAACGGCGCTTTGGATGTGCTGAAGGAGTTCGGGGACGACCGGCCCTGCGCGGTGGGGGTGAAGCACGCCAACCCCTGCGGCGTCGGGGTGGGGGACACCCTGCTGGAGGCATATACCAATGCCTACGAGGCGGATCCGGTGTCCATCTACGGAGGTATTGTGGCGCTCAACCGCCCGGTGGACGCCGCCACCGCGGAAAGGATGGCGGAAATTTTCCTGGAGATTATCCTCGCGCCCTCCTATTTGCCGGGGGCGCTGGAGATCCTGGGCAAAAAGAAAAATATCCGGCTGCTGGAGCTGCCCGGGCTTGCCAGCCCCAACTCCTCCGCCATGCTGGATATGAAAAAGGTGGCGGGGGGACTGCTGGTTCAGGAGCTGGACACCCTGCTGCTGGACGAGGCGGAGCTGAAAACCGTTACAAGCCGCGCCCCCACCCAGGCGGAGATGGAGCAGATGCTCTTTGCCTGGAGGGTGGTCAAGCACGCCAAATCCAACGCCATAGTGCTGGCCAAGGGGAACCGCACCACAGGGGTGGGACCGGGGCAGACCAACCGGATCACAGCCCTGGAGCTGGCCATAAAATACGCCGGGGAAAACGCGCGGGGGAGCGTAATGGCCTCCGACGCGTACTTCCCCTTCTCCGACTGTGTGGAGGCTGCCGGGGCGGCGGGCATCACCGCCATTATCCAGCCGGGCGGCTCGGTGAGGGATCAGGACAGCATAGACGCGTGTAACGCGGCGGGTATCGCCATGGTGTTTACCGGAATGCGTCATTTTAAGCATTAATCGGGGGAAAGAAAAATGAAGGTATTGATAGTAGGCAGCGGCGGCAGGGAGCACGCCTTGGCGCTGGCCTTGCGGAAAAGCCCCCGGATTACCCAGCTGTACTGTGCCCCGGGAAACGCGGGCATTGCGGCCGGCGGCGTCCGCTGTGTCGGGGTGAAGGCCACCGACCTGGAGGGCGTGGTGGATTTTGCAGTCGGCTCCGGGATTGATTTCGTGGTGGTGGCTCCCGACGATCCCCTGGCTATGGGGATGGTGGACGTCCTCAATGCCCGGGGCATCCCCACCTTCGGGCCTACCGCGTCGGCGGCGCGTATTGAAGCCAGCAAGGTTTTCTCTAAAAATCTCATGAAGAAATATGGCATCCCCACCGCTGGTTATCAGGTATTCTCCAACCCGGAGGAGGCCCTTGCCTTTGTGGAGGCGGCGGAGCGCTACCCCCTGGTTATCAAGGCGGACGGCCTGGCGCTGGGCAAGGGCGTGGTCATTGCCCAAACCAAAGAGGAGGCCGCCGAGGCCGTCGGGAGTATTATGCGGGATAAAATCTTTGGGGACAGCGGCAACGAGATTGTCATCGAGGAGTTCCTCACCGGCCCCGAGGTTTCGGTGCTGGCCTTTTGCGACGGGAAAACCGTGGTACCCATGGTGTCCTCCATGGATCACAAGCGGGTGTATGACGGCAACGAGGGCCCAAACACCGGCGGGATGGGCACCATTGCCCCGAATCCCTGCTATACCCCCCAGATTGCCCGGCAGTGCATGGAGCTCATCTATCTGCCCACCCTCCGGGCCATGGAAAGCGAGGGAGTGCCCTTTAGCGGCTGCCTCTACTTTGGCCTGATGCTCACCGGGGAGGGTCCCAAGGTGATCGAGTATAACTGCCGCTTTGGCGACCCCGAAACCCAGGTGGTGCTGCCTCTGCTGGAAACCGACCTTTTGGAAATCATGGAGGCCATCTGGGAAAAGCGGCTGGATAAGATGGAGGTGGTGTGGTCCCGGGGCGCGGCAGCCTGTGTGGTGGCGGCCAGCGGCGGATACCCCTCGAAATATGAGACAGGGCTGCCCATTGAGGGCCTGCTGGAAAACGGGCAGGCAGCGGACGCCGTGGTGTACCATGCGGGGACGAGGCTGGAGCAGGGCGGGTTTGTTACGGCAGGAGGCCGGGTTCTGGGCGTTACCGCCGTGGCTCCAACGCTGGACAAGGCGCTGGACAAGGCATATGAAGCCGTGGAAAAAATTCATTTCGCGGGGATGCATTACCGCAAGGATATCGGCTTGGTTAGCGGTGAGACTGTATAACGCCATCCGCCCTTAACGGTTATCCCGAAAAAACATCTTATTAGCTTTGGCGGAACAATAGTACCCTGCGTCAAAAGATATTATGCCTTAATATCTTTTGACGCAGGGTACTATTGCTTCTGTTTGTTGCCGGTAACAAGAAGGAATAACCTTTTTATTGGAAATCCGCAAATAATATATTAATTGACTAAAATACTGTAAACTTGATGAAAAATATGGTATACTGTATATAACAGGGAGGAAACCGCCCTCTGCCGAAAGGAGGGAAACCATGTTTTTGTATACCGTATCTCCCATATCTCCCATATCTCGCACACCGCGTAAGCAGCCGGCCCGCCGTGTGCAGCCGGTATCCCGTGTAAAAGCGGCCGGGCTTGTAGAACGAGGCCAAACCAGCCGGCATGATATCGTCACCCCGCCGCAACAGGCTTATGAGCTGCAAGAGGCCACACATCACCAGGGCCGGGCGACCGATCAGGTCAACGAAATTGGCGGCGGCTCAATTGCCGGGAAACAGGAAGGCAGGGAACGGCCAATTGGGGAATTGGACATACAGAACATGCTGCCGTTACTGCTGATGTGGCGGCATCCCAAGACTGTTATTTCCGGCGATTATATTGAGAAGCACCAGGACAGGCTCCACGCTGCTTGGGACAGGCACAATCGTGGTGGGCGTTCGGGGCATTGGCATGTATATCCTGACAATAACGGAAGTGCTTCGTAGGTGGCCTATCATAATAATCGGTGTATTGTGCGGTTTTCTCACAGTTCTTGCGGGATGCGCCGCGGGTTTTCCAAACCAGGGAGGCGCGGGCTATGCGTCGCTTTTGACCGGCTATGCGGATGATTCGTAATAAGAGAAAGGGGTACAATTATGACGGTAATAAAGAAATCCGGAAAGAAAGAAGAATTTTCCATTGAAAAGCTATCCAGCTCAATCAAAGCCGCAAACGCGAAGACAGACGAGACTCTTGAGGCATCGGCTTTAATAGCGGAGTTCCGGCAGGTTGTCAGCGGGAAAGAGCTGATAACCACGCAACAAATTGACATAATTGTATACGGCTTGCTCTACTCAAAGGGTCATTTGAAGACCTTGATAAAATATATCTCCTATGACAAGAAATAGTATTCCGCATCCGCCGAGTTGAGTTGCCGCTTACTTGAGGGAGAGGAAGATCACACCGACTAAGTCAAGGCATAACGGATATAAGATGGTAAAAATAATACTCCCCCAAGCGGGCATTGCCAACACTGGCGATGCCCGCTTTGAACCGCTATTTTACCATTGTTATTCTTTTCCCCTCGGCAATGGCCTCATTGTTGGCGTCGGTAACCACTGCTTCACCGGCAAAAAGGCCGGAGGCAACCGCATAGCCCTCACGGGTCTCTACGCCCTTTTCAATTACGCGCCGCCGTGCTACGCCCCCCTCGATGACCCAGACCATATTCTGCCCATCCTTTTCAAACACAGCCGTCTTGGGAACGACGACGCAATCCGGTTGCTCAAATACCGTGAATTTCACGTCCATGTTAAAGCCGACGCGCAATCCGGCCGATTGGGGCTTAACCAGCACGCGAACCTTGCGTTCCTCAACGCCCAGCGCCGAAAGCCTGACCTGGGCCTTCTCCGCCACAAGCGTGACCGTTCCCGCCAAAACCTCGTTGCCCAGGCGCTTGTCAATAATAAGCTCGACCGCGTCGCCGGTTTTTACGCCGTCAATCTCGCGGATAGGCACGAACACCTCCACCATAGGGTCGGAGCCGATGGTGGCAATACAGGCGCTCTGGCTAACCGTGTTGCTTTCCTTGACAGGCACCTCGCTGACCACGCCGTTCATGGGGGAAAGGATCGTAGCCTGCCCCTTGCGCTCGGTTAACTGCCGAATGCCGGACTCGGCGCTTTCAATCATAGAGGCGTAATAGGTCTGCATGGCGCCGGTATAGCTTTTGCCCAAGCGGGTATCAATACTGTCTATTTGCGCTTGCAGGCTTTCCTTTTGCCCTTCGTAATACCCCTCGGGTATCGCGCTGTTTTGCAGCTGTGCAAGCTGCAATTCACTTGCGGACAGAATCTTCTCCGCTGTATTGCGTGCTTCCCGGAGAGCGTTATATTCTATGTCGTAGCTGTATTCGTCATCATAATCATCGTAACCGAATTCGTCTTTAAAATCGCGCAGGTTGTTTCGGGCTATCCGCGCGTTTGCCCTGTCCCGCGTAACAATATCCTCTTGCAGGCTGATTTGGTACTCGCGGCTTTTCTCCACGCCAGCCCTGCCCTGGATTTGGGATTCCAGCGCCGCAAGCTGCCCTATCAGATTGTTTTTCGTTCCTATGAGGGCGTCCTTTTCTTGTTTTTCCTGTAGGGCGAGGTTGTATATCTGGGCGTTGTAGCCCTTGATACCGCTTTCGAGCTGAAGGATTTCATACTCCACATCCTTGGCGGAAACAATCGCCAGGATATCCCCCTTTGCCACCCTGTCACCCTCCCGGACGCGCAGCTCCAGCAGCTCACCCGAAAGTATGGGGTAAACATTCAGGATATCGTTGTATTGCAAAATACCCTGCTCCGTAAAGGTGACGCGTGCGGTTGTGCTTTGAAGCGTTGTTGCCTCCAGGGAAAGCGGAGCAAGAGCCTGGACTGTAATCGCAGCGGTTACAATAACGCCGAGAAGGATGCCGCCAATGATTTTGACTTTCTTTTTCATAGCAATCACTCTCTCTCCTTCAAAACTTCCACCATATCAAATTTTGCGATCTGCCGCGCCGCAAGGAGGTTGCACAATCCCACTGTAACCAGGCAGGATACCGCCGCGGAGACATAACAGCTTAGCGGCGAATCCAGCGGTATTGTGAACATTGTGGTCTCCATCATGGATGCCATGCCTGTTTTAAGCATCCTTAGCAATGGGATTCCAGGAATCATTCCGATGGCAGTGAGCAGCCAGTATTCAAAACCGAGTATCTTGGAAATTTCACGGGGATGCATGCCCAGAACACGCAGCGTCGCATATTCGCGCTTTCGCTCCGAGAGCGAAATGGACGAGGTGTTTGTGATAATGGCGAAGGCGACGCCCATTCCCGCAATCTGCATGAAGATAAACATCGAGCCATAGGTTGCCATCATCTCGTCATAGACCTTACGGGTTTCGGCCTTGTCGGTGACCGCCGCAACATTTTCGCCGTCCAGCAGCACATCCTTGACATGGGCGGTATTCTCTGTGTTGAGGACAACGGCGCTGGCGCTTTTGGGAACCTCCAGTACCATGCACAAGCTGCCGAGCTCGCAATAGGCGGTCATGCCGAGGTTCTCGTTGATAACGTCCATCACGGGCATGGGGATCTCTCTATCCCCGGTGTAGGGGGTTTTCATCATCAGCAAGCCGCCCCGCTTTGCGCCGAGCTCCCTGGCAAGCGAGGCGCTGATAATCAGCCCGGCTTCAGGCGGCTGCAAATTGTATCCGCTCACGGTGTCATATATTTTTTGCAGATTCGCGCCCGACTCCATCGCCGTAATGGATACGCTCTCTTTCAGATGCTCAAACCGCAGCTCCGCCGGAACCTCCAGCATGCCCTCGGCAATGGAGACGCCGCCAACATTGTAAACGGCCTCTACAGCGTCGGTGTAGAGCCTTGGGTTTTCAAGCGTGACTTTTACGTCATAGAGCTGCACCTTTGTAAATTGTTCAAATAACAGCTTGTCGAACATATCGGTATAGGAGGATGTCAACGCTATAATGGAGAAGGAAAAAGCGATACCAAGCACAATAAAAAGACTGCGGAACCAGCTGCGGGTAATATTGCGCGTGGCCATGTATCCATTGGAGGCGAGCAGGCGCTTTAAAAACGGCAGCCTGCTCACCACATCAACCTTGACATTCCGCGGCGCGGGAGGCCGCATGGCCTCGCTGGGGGCGAGCTTCAGCACCGCGCGGGTTCCCATGTACGCTCCCGCCACACCGGCCCCCAGGGAGATCACCATTCCCACCAGCATATACCGGGGGCTGGGCTGCGCTTCCAATGCGGGCAGGTTGAAATAATCGAGATAGATTTGCGTAAACGCGCCTGACATGGCGAGTCCGCCGATGCCGCCAATGATTCCACCCAGGCCGCCGGTGATTAGTCCGTAGCAAAGATAATGGGCGAGCACCTGGAAATCCGAGAAGCCAAAGGCTTTCAGGACGCCGATGGAGCCGCGCTCCTGCTCGATCACACGCTTTAACATAATATAGAGGATGATGACGGCCATAAGGATAAACACCATCGGCATGCTGGTGGCCATACTGCCCAGACTGTTGATTTCGGTATCCAGCATCGCGTTGCTGGCATGATCCTTCCTGGCGTAGAGGCTGATCAGGCCATAGGGCGCCAGCGCGTCCTCAAGCTGCGTTTTGATATCCTCGAATTTCACGCCGTCCTCCAGCATGAAGGACAGGATGTCCGCCGAGCCCGCCCCGCCTGTAATGGCCGCAAGCGCGGGATATGTCATGTATGCGAAGCCGAACGCCTCGTTGTCGGGCATGAGCGTACCCGTGTCGGGAATCGCGTAGACATACTCGGGGCTTTTTGCGCCGCCGCTCACAGTTGTATTGATTTCCTTACCCTTGATGACCAGCTTCAGCGCGTCGCCGGCCGAGATTGCGTTTGCTGCCATAAATGCGTCGCCCACAAGGATTTCATTTTCAGCAGGGGCGGTTCCCGATGAAAGCAGGAACGCATTGAGTGGCTCCGGCGCGGCCGGGTCGTATGAAAGAATGCGCAGCGTGATGATTTTCCCCTCCTTGCCGGGTATTGTCACACGAGCGTCCGTGCTGATGCGCCCATCGGCTATTGCGATACCGGCAATGGAATCCAGGCTTTGCGCCGTGCTCAGCGGAATGCGCCGCACCACCGAGAATATGTCCGCGAAGCGCTGGCTTTCATACAGGCTATCCCTGGCGGAGCCAAGATTTATATAGAGCATATTGAAAGCCGTATAAATGGATATCCCGATAGCCATCAACGCAATGCAGGCGATATACGACCGTTTGCCCCGCCAGATGCTGCGCATGGCTTTTTTAAGCAGGATCACCAGGCTACCTCCTCCGGTGGAACGGGATTCTCGTTGACAGTGGTTTTCGCTACCACTCCATCCTTGACAGAAAAGACTTTGTCGGCCATCTGGCCGATAGCGGCGTTGTGGGTTATGATGACCACTGTTTTTTTGTAGGTTTCATTAAAATTCTTCAGCAGCCGCAGAACCTGCACGCCTGTTATAAAATCCAGCGCTCCGGTGGGCTCGTCACAAAGCAGTAAATCGGGGTTTTTCGCAACGGCCCTGGCGATGGCGATGCGCTGCTGTTGCCCGCCTGACAGCTGTGAGGGAAAATGTCCGCCCCGATCCGCAAGCTCAATCTGCTCCAGCAGGTCGTCAACAGAAATCGGGCTGGTGGAAAGCTCTGCCGCAAGGCCAATATTTTCCCGGGCGGTGAGGTTCTGCATAAGATTATAGAACTGGAATACAAAGCCAACGGCGCTGCGGCGGTAGTTTGTGAGCTGCCTTGGGGTATAACCGCCGATGTCCTCACCCCGGTATAGCACCTGCCCGGACGTAGGGGTGTCGATTCCGCCCGCGATGTTGAGAATCGTACTTTTCCCCGAGCCGGAAGGCCCCAGAACGGTGACAAACTCCCCCTCGCCAATGGTCATGCTTGCGCCGCGCAGCGCATGGACGACCACCTCACCCATGTGATATTCTTTTTTGAGATCCTTTATTTCAAGAATATTTTCCACGGCAAAGACTCCTCATACTATTTTCGAATAGAAATATTCTTTAGAATATTTCTATTCGAAAGCGGCGCTGACGCGCCGCGCCGCTACGCGGCACGTCTCATACAATTCCATACGCGCTTCGCGCTATAAAAACATGGAATGTTTTTAAATGGAATTAGTATCATGCATATTGGGTGATACGTTCAGGCGCCCGGTTCGGCGTTATAAATGCCATTTGTGAGGATGTATTCGATTTTATCCATGAGGTCGTTGATATATTCATCCGTAAGCGCCTCATAGCTATGTTCGGCGGCATAGCGGCCAAGCAGATAGCCGATCCCCATAAGCATGTTGCCGAGAACATCCTCGTCCACATGCGCATTGATTTCGCCCTGCGCCTTTTTAAAACGGATAAAGGCTTGAAAATAGTCATCCTCCAAGTCCTTGTATTTTTCCCGTATGCGCTTTTGCGCCGGATCATACTGATTACGCGTAAAATCCGTTCCAATTTTCAGAAGCTTGGGCTGGCATACAAATGATTGTATCATTGAGCCAAATAGTGTGCGGATAAACTGCGTCAGGCTTTGTTCCCGGAGCTTCACGCTCTCGCTGTCGCTGATTTGCAGCTTGCGCTGCACAATGGCGTAATCGACGACATGACCGTAAATATCCTCCTTGCCTTCAAAATATTGATAAAAACTGCCCTTTGCGATACCGGCTGCCGCTACGATACGCGATATGCTTGCCGCGCGGTAGCCCTGCTCGGCAAATTCATCCACCGCACAGTCCAGTATCCGTTTTTGCTTGTCCTCCGGCAGGTTAAAATAGGTTTGTTTTGGCATAATTATCATCCCTCACTAACGTGACTCTCCGGTCATGTGACTGTATAGTCACATTATATATCAAGATTGCCTTGCTGTCAACACTGTCAAAATATATTGGATTTCCCCTATTCGTCGTGGTACAATGGAAGCACGGAAAATATGGCGGCCCGCTTTATGTGAAAGAGCGTGCGTAATAAATGAATCGCCCTGCGCTCTGCGCTTGGCGATATTGCAGAAGGGAAAATCAACATGAAAAGAGTTATGGCAATCATCTTGACCCTCGCGATGCTGTTGCCTCTGACGGCATGTAAAAAAGAAAGCTCCGGACAGGGCGCTTTGGATATTACCGGAAATCCGGCGGAGAGCGCAGGCTACCGCGCCGCCGGTACCGTATTTCCCGGCACCGAGGTGTTCCGCTACGACGGCGGCGCGAATGTTCCCGAGTACACCGTCCAGCCCGGGCTGGGCAATATCGTCAATAGAAATCAGTACCAATACGGCACCAATAGCGTGGGCGATTACTATTTTGCCACTCAGCTGTCGGACGAGGCGGCCAGGCTTATTGAGCGGAATGGCTTTGTTGTCATGGATTCGCTGAGTCATCGCGAATATTACAGCCAATATGAAATAAACCGCTACAGTTATGTTCCCAGCTTTATCACCACCGATTCCGTTGTCCACACCTTCCATTTGATGTATGACTATGTGCTTAAAGACGTTGAGCGAAGCAATCTGGCGCTCTGTTTGAAAAAGCTGTCGGGCAATATGGCGGAAGCGTCCTACCGGCAGTATTTGGAGCTTAAGGGGACGGAATTTGAGAACGCGGCCCTTCGGAACGTCGCCTTTTTTGGTGTGGGCGGTAAGCTGCTGGACAGTGATTTTGCCGTGAAAGAGGAAGCCGCGGATCTTGTCGGTAAGGAGCTTGCCTTAATCGAAGCTCATGCGGGAATCGGCGAATCCCCGTTAATCAATTTTGGTCAGGCCTTCACTAACCCCGTTGATTATTACAGCGTCGATTATTCACAGTTTATCCCCCGCGGCCATTACACCCAGTCAGATGAACTACAGGATTATTTCCGGGCGTCCATGTGGTATGGCCAGATGACGCTTCGCTCGGCCTATCCCGATGAGGTGCGGTCGGCGCTCTTGATGACCTCCGCCCTTCAGGCTGGGGAAGTCTCGCAAGACTGGCATACGATTTTTGAGACGGTCAACTTCTTTGTGGGCGAGTGCGACGACATTACCCCCGCCGATTATGCCGGGAGCCTGTCGGACATTTATGGCGGGGATATCGGCGCGCTGCCGGTGGTGACGGATAAGGCCAAATTTGAGCAGGCCCTTGCGGTGATAGAGGCGCTGCCGCCGCCGGCCATCAATTCTGTTCCCGTATATGAGGAGGAACTCCAGCCGGATCGCGATAAGGCAATTACGGGATTCCGGTTTTTGGGACAGCGCTTCACAATAGATGCCGCCATCTTTCAGCGTTTGATTGACCGGGAAACCAAAGACAGAATGCTGCCAAACGCTCTGGATGTGCCGGCGGCTTTTGGCTCCGACGAAGCTTACAATATTCTCAAAAGCGATTATAACGCAGGCGAATATCCCGACTATGACGGCAACCTTGGCAATGTAAGGGAATATATAAGCAACCTGGAGGATGGTGTCTGGACGTCAAATCTCTATTGGTCGTGGCTTAACATGCTGCGACCGCTGGCGGGCAATGCCGACAGAACAGGGTACCCCTTCTTCATGCAGAATACGGCTTGGATCCGCAAGGAGCTGAACACATTCCTGGGAAGCTGGACGGAGCTCAAGCACGACACCCTGCTTTACGCAAAGCAGCCGATGGCGGAGCGGGGCGGTGGCGGGCCCGAGCCTCCGCCCCCGCCGGACGACCGGGGATACGTGGAGCCGAACCCCGAGCTTTTCGGCAGGTTAACCCTGCTTGTCAAGCAAACCCGGGAGGGGCTTGCGCAGGCGAAGCTGATAACAGATGAAGCGGACGAGGCTCTGGGTAATTTATACGTGGTAGCGAACAAGCTTACGGAAATATCCCAAAAGGAACTGGCATATACGGAGCTGACAAGCGAGGAATACGATTTTATCCGCAATTATGGCGGAGAGCTTGAGCATATTTGGGACGCGGCGAAAAAGGACGAATTGGAGGCATTGGAAGCCGAGTATGGATATGCCGATAAGGAATCGTATTTGTATCAGCACCCGGACGCCATTGTGGCCGATGTGGCCACCGACCCCAACGGGTTTGTCCTTGAGGAGGCGACCGGCTTCGCCAAAACCATTGTGGTGGCCTTCCCAAGGGATGATAGTGTGGTTCTTGGCACAGGGGTTGTTTACTCCCAATATGAGTTTACGGTGCCTATTGGCCAGCGGATGACCGACGAAGATTGGCACCAAGCTCTCAACAGCAATAATATCCCGCCTATCGCCGGGTGGAAAAACGCCTTTACCGTTTTCGATGAGTAATAAAGCGTTATGTGTGCTTATCGCGGCGGCGCTCGCGATAAGCACGCTTTTGCCGGGCTGCTCCCGGGAATACGGAGATACCGATGAGTATCGGGAATTCATAAAGGAAAAAACTCCATGCGAATCGGCAGGCAGGACAGAGATGTCGGGGGACTATACCTATGTCCTGGAGGATGGCGTTCTCGCTTTCCTTGATCTGGACGGGAAACAGATTTGGCGCTCGGACAAATACTGGTTCGTCGATGATTTCAGGCTTTTTGACATTGATGGGGACGGCAATACCGACTGCTTGTTTTCCCTGTGGAAATCCTACAGCTTTTACAAGGGTTTCGATGAAAACGACGACCCAAGCGTTAAAAATCACCTGTTTTTGTATACCGTTCGCGGTGGATACGCTAAAACGTTATGGGCGTCGTCAAATCTTCCCCGGCCAATCTGCGGCTTTGAAGTCAGTGAAGGCACTCCGACGCCAGTGTCCACCGGCGCGGTTCTAAGAACCGTTGAGGGCGAATATACGGAAGACTATTCAAAAGACAAGCAAAGGGAATTTACATATACCTGGCAAGGCTGGGGATTTGTACCGGAGGATGAACCGGCCGATAATGCCCCGCAGCGGGACATATCATAGTGCTTCGGGAGGGATAACCATGCGGCTCTTTATCGCCATCAACTTTGACGGGGAGACAAAAGAGAATATCATAAAAGTGCAGCGGCGGTTGGGGGAATTGGGCCACGGCAATTTTTCCCGGCCGGAAAACCTGCATCTGACGCTGGCATTTTTAGGCGACGTCGCTCCAGCGCGGGCAGCGGCTGTCCGCAAGGCCATGGACGGTACCCCGCTCCGGCCGATGGAGCTGACCTTTGACCATATGGGCCGGTTTAGCCGGGACAGCGGTGACATCTGGTGGATCGGCCTTGCGGAAAACAAGGCTCTGTTGAGGCTGCAAAAAGCGCTGTGCGGGCATCTGGACGCCGGGGGCTTCCGGCTGGAAAGCCGCCGCTTTTCGCCGCATATCACGCTGGCACGGGAGGTGCGGCTGGTTTCGCGGCCGGATGGAATGGCGTTGTTGGACAAGCCGTTTGCCACACAAGCTGAAGCCATCAGCCTGATGTGCTCCCAGCGAACCGGCGGCAGGCTGACCTATGCCGAGCAATACCGAAAAGCATGAGATGTTTTCTTTATTAAGATTATATTTTACAACGCAAAAAAGAGCCGCCGGACATCGGCAGCCCTCTTTTAGCTTCTTCCTGGTTTACGCAATCAAGTTCATAAGCTGATTGGACATGGAGGTCAAGTCGGTGCTGCTTTTTTGGGTGGCGGCATACAGCTTGGCGGTTGTCTGCTGGTTCATCAGGCTGAACATGTCGATGGAAGACGAGGAAGAATATGACATCATATTGGATATCAGTGAGGAAATAGATTCGCTTTGATTCATGAATTTGACAAAGCTCATCTTGCCTGAGGTGGACATGCTCTCCAGCATGCTGGACAGGTCGTAATCTTTGCTTGACGACGTACCAGAACTGGAGCTGGTGCCGGAGCTGGAAGTGGTGCTGTCTGTGGTGGTCTTGGCGTTTGCCTGGGTATGCAGGCTTTTCAGGGTGGAAAGGCCCAGGGCATCCGCCTTGATGGCCTGGCTCTGGCCGTCATAACTGATGTAATCGTTGCCATTGCCGTATTTCTCCAGGATTTTGTCCACATCCAGCGCGGTGCCGGTGGCCTTTTTGTAGGAATCGGCGTATTTTTGCAGCTCCTCCCGGCTCCAAACCCCGTCGGCATCCTTGTCCAGCTTGGGCCGCAGAGAGCCCAAGTACTCATAGGTATAGTTGGACACGGTGCTGTTGATGGCGGCCTTGGTGGAGGAGGATGTGGTGCTGCTGGTGCTGGTGCTGGTACTAGTACTACTGGAACTGCTGCCGGTGGTAGAGCTGGCCAGCGAGCTTTGATAAAGCGCGCTGAGCTTGCTCAGACCCAGGGTGTCGTCAGCGGCCATTTGATTTTGGCTGGAATAAGAGATGTAACCGTTGGTGTTGCCGTAGGTGGACATGATATTATCCACATCCAGGGCGGTACCGGTGGCTTTCTCGTAGGAATCCGCGTAATTTTGCACTTCACTGCGGCTCCAAAGCCCGTCATCGTCCTTATCCAGGTTGGCTCGCATCTGATTCTGGTAGGTATAGGTATAGGTGGAAACGGTGCTGTTAATTGCGAGGCTCATATATTTCACCTCCTTTCCGTTGTGACAATTATCCATTGTCAGTATACGCCAATGTAACTGAAAAATCAATGGCTTTCCCGGTTTTAAAATACACATCCCGGTGGCACAGGTTATGCTTTTTCCCCCGTTTGTTTGGTCTCTGGCTTCATGGTCTGGGCGTCGTAGCGCCGGGTCATCATCCGACAGAGAATCCCCGATTGGGTTACCTTGTGACAGGATTTTTATCACCAATGGTACATAACGAGCGCGACTACCGTGGATATTGCAAGCTCCAAGCTTGACAATATTTTATCGCTATACTAGAATGAACAGGAAGACAATCATATATAGAAAGTTGAAGGACTACATTACATGAAGATCAATAAAGCAATTATCCCCGCCGCCGGGTTGGGTACCCGCGTATTGCCCGCCTCAAAGGCTATGCCTAAGGAAATGTTGCCGATTGTTGATAAACCGGCCATTCAGTATATCGTGGAGGAGGCTGTCCGGGCCGGCATTACGGATATTCTTATCATCACCAGCCGGGGCAAATCCATTGTAGAGGATCATTTTGACAGAGCGCCCGAATTGGAGCAGCGCCTGCTGGCCTCCGGCCGGGTGGAGGCCCACGATTCCCTTCAGCGAATTGCCAAAATGGCGGATATTCATTATCTGCGCCAAAAGGAGACATTGGGCTTGGGGCATGCGATTGCTTGTGGACGCACCTTTATCGGCAATGAGCCGTTTGCCGTGCTTTACGGCGATGATGTTATTATTGGCGAAAACCCCGCAATTGGGCAGCTTATGACTGCCTGGGATGAATTTGGCCTGGGAGTTGCCGGTATTAAACCCGTTGCCCCCGAGAAGCTATTCCAATACAGCTCCTTGAAGACCGCGCCGATCCGTGATAATTTATACCGCATCAGCGATATGATTGAAAAACCGGCTCCCGGCAAGGAGTTCTCGAATTTCTCCATCCTGGGCCGCTGTGTTCTCCCTCCGGAGATATTCCAAATCTTAGAAAAAATCCCCAAAGGCGCGGGGGGGGAATATCAGCTTACCGACGCCATGCGGGTTCTGACGTTGGAAAAAGGGATGATCGGTGTGGAATATGAAGGAATCCGCTATGATATGGGAAATAAATTGGGTATCCTGCAAGCCAATGTGGAAACCGCGCTTACCCACGCTGAAATAGGCGCGGACTTTCGCGCCTGGCTCAAAGACTTCTCTAAAACCCTGTAAATATACGCAGAGTTTTAAAAATGGTAAATTATACGACAATAAATGCGGCCGCAGGCCAAGCCATCACCTGATGTGGTGGCTTGCAGACTATGCGCCGGGGGCTGGCGGAATCCCGTTCAATATGCCGGGTACCCGGCAAATCAGCTTGTGCTTGCACTGGCGGCGTCCAGGGTTAGCAGCTCCCGGTACCAACGCAATGCGTCCAGATAAGCCTCCGACAAGTCCTCGTCACTGATATCGCTCACGATCATCTGACGGGAAACCGCAGACCAACCGGCTGATTCGTAATCGGTGACAAACTTGATAACGGGATACAAAATGCCGGATCCCTCCGTTAACGCCTGGCTGACATTTTTGGATATGTGAACCTGCTTGACAGCCCTATCCATGGGCATTTCCAAGATAATATCCAGCACCGAAAACAGCCCCAGCAAGAACAGGTCGCTGCTTAACTGCGCCATATCGAAATGGGGCGCCAGATTCTCACAGAACTTAGCGCGAACCAGGGAGGTTCGGGTGATTTCGTTGGGGCGGTCATTTCCAAGCGACCTGGACACAGCGGTGGTGACCCATTTTCTGACCTCCCCCTGCCCCAAGAGCGCGACGGCCTGGGGAACGGAGCTCACACTGTTTTTTGAGGAACCCACAGTAGAGTTAATCAGCTTGAGCAGGGAAACGGTCAGCGCCGGATCTCCCCTGACAATACCTGATATATTTTCAAACTCAAAGTTTTCATCCTGCACAATATTAATCAGGCGGATAGCGTTGATCTTTAGCGGCGCTATCTGGAAACCGGCCTCGGTGACCCTGTAAAATTTGCTCTCATACAGGCTGTATCCCTTGTCATATAATCCCTGGAGGACGTCCTTGGAGTAAATATGCGCGGCAATTAAGGCGAGGTGGCGGTAATTGTGTTTGATAAATTCCAACCCCCTGCTTGTCTCCTCCATCCTTTCAGGGCGCTGGGAAAAGAAGACAAAGCTGCATAAATCCAAATAATTGTCGCGCCGCTGGCAGTGAATTTTATAATTTGCGGCAAACCGGTACCCCATGTCACGCAAGGATCTAATAATTGGAAAATATACCTCATCATCGCTAATTGGTTCTTCCAAAACGAATACGATCTTATCCGCCGGAACCTTACACTGTAATTGCGGGTTCCCCATTAGCAGAACCTCTTTTATGGGGATGAAAATGGGTTTTCCCAGGGTAAACGCATCCAGCCCCACGGAATCCAATATCCTTAAGGGTTCCGATGTGGCGGCGCCGTCAAAAAGATTAATAGCCTGCGCCGAGGAAAAAAGAATGTTTTCCTTCAAATCCCGAAACATGTATGCTTCGACTGTCATATCCCTGTTGTATAACGGCACAGCGACTATCTGCATTTTACAGCTCCCCTTTTACAGCTCATTTTGAACTTCAGGTTATATCCCGCGACAAACGCAGAAACTACAGTTGTTTTTTCGAGTTTTTCGCAGCGGTAAGGATAGTGAGATAGATGTCCACCACCATTTGATACAGCTCCGGCGGTATCTCCTGCCCCAGCTTCAGGCTGGACAGCAGGGTGGCCGCGCTGTCGTCGTGGTAAACGGTAACACCGAATTCATTGGCCAGCTCCACGATCCTCTGGGCTGTATACCCGCTTCCGGCAGCCACCACCATGGGCGCGTTGTTCTGCTCGCTGTTGTATTTCAGGGCGGCGACGCGCATATCCCGGATGTCTCCGCCCGATGGGGCGGAATTATCAGATTTGGACATCAATACCCACCTTTCTGTTTAGAAGCTTTGGAAAAACCTCGGCCACCGAGTGGGGGCGTATCAGCTCCTCAACCTTAAAACCGCTCATAGTATATCCGTGAACCTGCATAACATTGGATACGGTTTGCCGCAGCGCGCCCATGGTACCCAGCAAAATTTCGGGGCACCACATGGAAAACTCCACGCGGTTGCCGGTCTGCAAAAAAGAAAGCTCCATCATTCCGTGGTTTTCTGTCACCACCGACAAAAACAGCTTGCGGGACTGTTGCTCGGACGAGCGCCCGTTGGCCGCCTCCTCACTGTCCGGGTCTACATACAGCTCGGCAAACATCCTGTCATTCTCTGTCTGCATCGGCATTATAAAATGCAGGATATCCATAAGGGCGCTTTGATTTTGCAGCATGCTTATCAGCATGTTTTCAGCCTGCCGAAGCGCCGCCGGGCTGGCCTCCTGGGGATTGTGAAGCGTTTTGGAAATCACCTCGGAAAGCTGCGTCAAAACATCGTTTCTGGCCCCCTGCGCGTCCTTTACGCTGCCCTCAAGCGCTTTCAGCAAATTGTTCTCAAAGCTTGGGGGCAGGTTTGCTACCTTCCGAAGCTCATAAATCAGATTAGACACCGAATCCCGAAGGCCCTCCGGCGTCCCCTTGTCCACCCGGACAATATTGTGCACCACCATCATCACAATGTCGCGGATATTGCCATTCTGGTGGTATTTTACCACCACCTCGCCCAGCAGCGGCAACAGGTTGTTCTTAAGTATCTGCGCCGCTTCCTTTTGGCTTACCTGGCCGGAGTCTTCCTGCGCCATCACCACCGGGCGGCCCTCCGCGTCCAGCACCGGTTTTCCCTGGGCATCCAAAACCGGATTGCCTTGGGTATCCAGAACCGGATTGCCCTGTGCATCCAGCACCGGCTTGCCTTGGGCATCCAGCATCGGTTTACCCTGGACGTCGGGCATGGGCTTTTCCTCGGTGACCATAACCGGATTGCCTTGGGCGTCCAATACAGGGTTTCCTTCCTTATCCAGCAGGGGCCGCCCCATGGCAGCCTCTTTGTTGCCACCGGCAGGCCGCGCCTCCTCCGTCACCGGATCCAGCAGCATCTCCGCCAGCCCATCCAGATAACTGGAAAACTGCTCCCGATCCTTGGTAAACATATATCCAAGCAAATTCTCGCAGCTATTCAGGATCGTTTTCACGGAATTCTGGTAATTCACATTGTAATCAAATGTTTTCAGCAGCTGAACCACCGCGTCCCGCACCTTGGGGCTCTGGCCAAAGCGCGCTAAAATATCCCGGAGCGCGTCAAAGCTGTCCCCCTTAAAGAGCACCGACGACTCATCCTGCTGTTGCAGGGTGGCCAGCAGCTCCTCCGGGGATATAAAAAGCTGCTGCAACAGCGCCTTGGCCTCCGGGGTTTGCATCACATCCGAGGTTGATATGCCCAGCTGAAGCAGCGAAATCATCTTTTGAATATTCAGCATCAGATCCCCAGCGTCGCGCAGCAGGGGCTGCACCACTGCCTTGCCAAGGTTTTCCCACTGCTGAAGACCGCCCTTGGCTTGATCCTGTATATTTTTTTCCTGGGAGGGCTTATTGACCTTCGCCGGATTGTTGAGCTCAAAAAGCTGCTCGCTGATCGGCCGGTTTTTGCTGCCCATATTCTCCCTGGGGATCATTGGGGAGGTTATTTTTGTGATTTCTGGCATATTGTAGACCATTCCAATCCTATATGCATTCTTGACGGAAAGGATACTTTCTTTAATAATAGACAATTAATAGGGCAAAGTCAACGCGAATTTTAGCCGCATCTAAGTGGAAAGTCCTGACAGGCTAACTTCGCATAGATTTTTTTCGCATATTCTGCTACAATATATATATCGTGCAAGGTCGGCTTTACTTTATACATGCGTGGGAGGCTTTTATGGCTTTTGAAATGTTATTTGGAAACCGCATTACCCCCGCCTGCCAATATTGCAGGGAAGGATATCCGACGGGCAGGAGCGGTGAGTTCCTTTGTGCCCGCAAGGGCGCCGTAGCTCCCGGCTTCCGTTGCCGGCATTTTTACTACGACCCCTTGAGCCGCGTACCTCAAAGGCCTATCTCTCTGGCAAAATACGATGAGAAATCATTCCAGCTGGACTGACCGCCGCCCGAACCGGCCCGTTTGTTTCCGAAGAAGCGTATCCCCTGTAGGAATAGGAGAACCCGAATGATTAAAAAAATTGTCTTAACATATCTTTGTTCGGCGGCAATGGTTTTGAGCGGCTGCGCTTTCAACATCGCACAGACCGTGCCCGGTTCCACTTCCCAGCCGGACGTCCCGGCGAAGGTATCCGCTCCGGCGTCGCCACTGGCGCAAGCGGAAAATGTGCTGTCGGCGCTGCTATCCACGATATCCATTTCCGCTGGGGCCGCGGAAGCGCTGGATATGAGCTTTCCCCAGACCTTTGCCATTACCAGGCCCGACAAGGCCATTTCCACCGCCTATGCCACCTATTTCATCACCGGAACGTCCGACCCGGATGAACCGGTGTTTTATGGCGATACTGAAATCACCCGCCAGGGAACCAAGGGCCTGTTTGGCGTGCAGGTTCCTCTGAATTTGGGTAAAAACACCTTTACCTTCCGTCAGGGGGATAAGGCAACCACCGTTACCATTACCCGGAGAAGCGAGGCCGCCTCCCCCATTGCCGATATTGTGCAGGGCTCCATGTTCCCCTCCAATACAGGCGGCGCCCAGGCCGGAGGCGTCCTGCCCGCGGAATGCTCGGCTCCCTCCGGCGCGTCGGTTACCGCCGCCTTTGGAGGACAGCGGATCACCCTGACCCAGGTAACAAAAGCCTCCGCCGGGCTGCCCGCTACCTTTCGGGGCGAATTTGCCGTGGGAACGGATTATCCTGCGGGAGAAACCACCAACCAGGGCAAAATAACGTACGCCATGACCTGCAACGGCAGCAGCAAATCCTATAAATCCACCGGAGACGTGTTTATCGCCGGGGAAAACAGCCGCCTCGCCCTTGAGGTTTCCGGTTATATCGGCCTGGTCTATCCGGATCCCGGCGTCCCCTCCGTCTTCCGGGAAAAGCTAAAGGGCGGCGGATTGGATTATGTGGTGTCCCAAAACGGCAGCCACTACAAGCTGGCCTCGGGCGGCTATCTGCCCAACGCGTCCGGCCGGATTCTGGAGGGCGCGGTCAACATTAAAAACCGGCTGAATGAGATTCACAGCGAGGGCTCCTCCAAATCGGAAAGCTATATCTTTGAGGGCACCAAAACGCCGGTGTTCCTCACCGCAATCGGAGAGGGAACCTTCTCCCTTACCCTTTTTAACACCGAGGGCACCCCCGGGGCGGACGTATCCGGCAGCCGCTTGTTCGGCAAGGTATCCGCGGCGCAGAACGACGGCTCCGTCACCTATACCTTCCACCAGAAGGTTACCGGAAACCTTTGGGGATATAATGTGTCCTACGACGGGGACAACACCGTCCTGCGGTTTGCCTACAAGCCCCATCTCTCCTCCGGCTCCACACCCCTTTCCGGGGTAAATATCGTATTGGATCCCGGCCATGGCAAGGAGGACAGCGGCGCTCTGGGCGTGCCCGGAAAAACCGGCCCCGATGAAAACACAATCAATCTGGCCCATGCGCTGGCGGCCAAGAAAATCCTTGAGGAACAGGGCGCCAGGGTATATATGACCCGATCCGCTGTGGATGGCTTCCTCACCCTGGACGAACGGCTGGAGTTTTTTGAAAACAGCCGGGCCGACATTTTTGTTTCCATCCACCACAACTCTCTGGCGGAAAGCGCGGACGCCAATACCGTGTCCGGCATGGAGATATACTATCACAACCGCCTTGCCCGGAACTTCTCCAACCGGCTGATGGAGGGCTTGGCCGCCAATCTGAACCGGATTAACCGCACCGTCACCCAGTCGTATTACCGGGTAACCATTATCCCCTTTGCGCCGTCCCTGCTGTGCGAGCTGGGGTATTTGAGCAATCCCCTGGAATATGAGCGGATTACCAATCCGGATCAACTGCAAAAAACGGCAAACGCGCTGGTGGAGGGCATCAAGCACGCGTTGGCATAGAGGCACAATCAGCCTGTGGCGCATATGCTGAACCACAGGCTGATTTTTTGGCTTACCGCTTTCCGGTTCAGGAGCCGGTAATTTTCTTTCTCGGGGTAAAATTCAGCGCCCAGGGCGCTCCGTAACGGTCGGTCACAATTGCGTGATACTCGCCCCAAAATGTCTTTTGCATCGCCATGCCTACATCTCCGCCCTCACTGAGCGCGTCAAAAACCTGTTGCATCTGCTGCTTGGTCTGCATATGAAGCACCAGGGTGACATTTCCGACCGACGCCCTTTTTTTGTCAAAAATATCCAAAAAATAAAAAATGCAGTTGTTATTTACATGCAGCTCCCCGTGAACAACCTTTCCCTTATATTGCTTAAACATCTCCATATCATCAGACATTTGAAGGTTTTTGATCTCGCCGCCAAATGTTTCCTTATAAAAACCCAGCGCCTGGGCGCAGTTCTTGACATATATTTCAGGCACAATCTGCTTCAAGCTTAACACTCCTTTCGGTTTGTGTCTATAGTTTATCCTTAGTTTCCGTTTATAATTGCATTGTTTGGGAAAAACAATTCGGCGGCGCAAAAAAATAATGACAATTTCAATTTTAATAGTGCATACCCTGCAAAGTTGTGCTATACTGTATCCAGTTTGTTTCGGTACTTAAAATTTATAATGGCAGGAGAACTGATGAATGGCATTGCCCTTTTCCCGTAAGTATAAAGAATTTAAGGCAAAGGCAGTAGCGGAATTTTACCTGCATATCAATGATTTGTTGGAAGAGGATTGCGTACAGCAGCTGGACGGCTATATTCAGCACTATTGTTTTTCCCGGCTGAAGCATTCCATGGATGTGGCGTATTGCAGCTTTTTTATCGCCAAGGCTCTTGGCTGGGACGCCCGCTCCACCGCCCGGGGCGGCCTGCTCCACGACCTGTTCCTCTATGATTGGCGGGATGAAAGCTATGAAGGCAAAAACCACGCCATGAACCACCCGAAGATCGCGCTGGAAAATGCCCGGCGGATCACCACCCTGAACCGTGTCGAGAAGGATATCATCCTGAAGCATATGTGGCTGGTGACCATCACCCCCCCAAAATACAAAGAGGGCTTTATTGTCACTTTTGTTGACAAGTATTGCGCCACCCGCGAGTTCTTCCTGGGTATTCTTTCCGGGAAGCCCACAGCCGCCAAGCTTCCGGCAGCGCAAGCGCTTGCCGTGCAGGAGCTTGACGCCGGCGCGCTGCCCGTTCAGGCGCCCTCCGCTTAAGAAACAAGGATTCAAAAGCCTCCGAACCAACAGTTCGGAGGCTTTTTCTATTCATGCTTTAGCGTTCATACACGGTAGTTTGCAAGAGAACTGCTTTCCACTATCTGCCGAATGCGGCGGTGTAAAGCAGCTTTTCCATCTGGCCCTCCAGTTGGCCGGTTACAAGGTCTTCCCAATCTGAAAGGAGGAAGGCTTTGCCGCTTTCCGGGGGAAATTGGAATGAAAAATGAAAGTCTGCGGCATGGCAGGTATGTTCAATCCTGTTTTTCAGGGATATATCGTAGGGGGATTGGGGTATTTGGGGCAGAAAGGAAAAGGAGAGGATCATGTCGCAGCTTGCCAGACGCAGGGGATAAAAGGGGCAGCCGTGCTGAATCGCATAATCACAGAGCTTGCATCCCTGGTAAGGGTAATTGCCCAAGCCGTCCACGGCTCCTATGGTGGCGCTGAGGGCGTGATAGGGCACATCCAGGGGAAAGGTGCGTAGGTTGCCGGCGCGGTAAACCAAATCGTTTGTAAATGCCGCCGCGGAACCATCCGTAATATGTACAGCGTTAATTACCAAGCCCCGGAGCGGCTTCCATCCTCTGTCCGACAGCTTTTCGCTGAAGGCGTCAATGGCGGTATCCAGCTCCGCGATACGGCGGCTCTGTAAAAAATTGTCCAGATAAGCGTGGCAAACCTTTTCGCTCCAGCCGCTTTTATATAAAAGGGCGGCAATCGACGGGGTTCCGCTGACAGAAATCATGTGCAGATTCAGCCCCATATCCTCCAACAAGCATAATAGCCGATACCCACTTATACCACCAATGTCGCAGCCCGATAACGCAACACCGATTTTCACTGTTTAACACATCCGTTTCTAAATAGGGGTAAATTTGAGGGTACTACAGTATACGAAAAAGAAGGGAAGATAGTGCGCCCGGAAAGCGTCCTCACCATACCGGATTGCTCCGGATTCAGGCGGAGAAGCGGGCTTTTTTGCCGGAACCGGCGGTAAAAGCCGGGACAGGAGGCGAAAAAGGAGGGGAAGCCGGACTCCGCTTTCTTTTTTGTCCGTGCGGCACGCCAGGGTGACGGGAGGGCGGGGCCTTTCCGCGGGGAGCCGCAAAAAAGCACCGCGGCGCCTTGTAAAAGGCTCCGCGGTGCATAAAGGGCGCCGGTATCCGGGGTGGGCTACTTGGCGGTTACCTCAATGATGGCGTCGTATTCCCCAACCGCCCATACAAGGCCCTTGGTAGGGAGTGAAATCTTCACCGGGTAGCTCTGCTGGCCGGGGGTAATCTCCTTCACGGCCATATCCACGGTGACCACAATGTCATCGGCGGTCAGAGTGTCTACAATATTCTGCTTGCCCACCAGCTGGATATTGCTCAACGAGGTGGTGAGCAGCTCCGCCGTGTAACCCGGGGGGGCGTTCTCAATCTGTAGGTTTCCTGTGGAGAAGGCGGCGGAGGACCAGGAGTCGGTGTCGAAGTATACCTCCACGCTGGCAACAGAGTTTATATTGCTGAATTGGGTGGAGGGCAGCTCCACGTTAAATACATACTCCGCGTTGTCCAGGGATAGCTGCTTGAAATCTATATACCCCAGCAGCACCTCCTGGTAGTTGTCCATAATATCCACAGGCCCCGCCAGGGTAATCTCGTCATCGGTCATACTCATCAGCAGCTGCAGATCCTCCAGCGGGAAATTAAGAGGCTTGTTGATGAAGTTGACCACCAGCGGCAGCGTCTTTACCTTAAGCACGCGAATCATCATCTGGGCCTGCTCGGAATCCATTATCATATAACTGTTTTCCGTATCAAGGGCTTCCCCCTGGGCATCCAGCAGCTGGATGGGGAGCTCGGCGGAATAGGTGCGGGAGAGGGGCTCGGTGAAGCTTGCCGCCACCACGGCCTTGTCGATACGATCCAGATCCGCCTGGGGCCCGGTGATGGTTACCTTATTGGGCGTGATTCTCTCCTGGTCAGCCATCAAGCCCTCCGGGATAACCTTTCCGGATATTTCAGGCTGAATTTCAAAGGTTTTCGTGACCATCCGGTCGAAACGCACCTTAATGGTAGAGGGCTGAAAGCGCTCCAGCTCAATGCCCTTTTCGTCCCGAAGCTTATCCTGATTGGCCAGGGTAAGGCTGAGGTCATAGGTGCGGGGCTCGGAAACCCCGGAGATGTTGGCCACCACCTGCAAATCCTCGGGCTTAAGCCTGCCAACCTCTGTTCGGGGTCCGCGCAGGGTTACGGTGACCGAATTTTCCTCGGCGCCGATGGGACTGAGCCCCAGGTCGGCCAGAATATCCGCAGGGGCGGAGAGGGTGACGGACACGTTCTCAATGTCGTTTCGGCTGGTGGGGCTTTGGGTAAGCTGCACCCCCAGCCAGCAAAGAACAGCAACCGCAAATGACAAAATGCGAAGGAGGTTATTGTCCTCCAACAAGGTCTTTACACTTAATTTTCTCATTTTTTAATCCTCCAGAAGGGCGTGCTTTTAGGGGGCGCTTCTTCGGCGGATTCGCCCAACATGGCGGCTACCAGTATCTGGTGAAGAGCGGTGGAGGTCAGGCCGCGCTGGAGGCGGGAGTTCATGGCCACCGAAATGGCGCCGGTTTCCTCGGATACCACCACAACCACCGCGTCGGAAACCTCGCTCATGCCCAGGGCCGCCCGGTGCCGGGTACCCAGCTCCCGGCCGATTTCCATATTGCCGGACAAGGGCAGAAAGCAGCCTGCGGCGGCCAGGCGGCCGTCCCGGATCACCACCGCCCCGTCATGGAGGGGGGCATTGTGAAAAAACAGGTTGGAAATCAGCTCCATGCTGGGCTTGGAGTCTACCACGGTGCCGGTGTTTAATATCTCCCCCAGCTTGGTTTGCCTCTCCAGAACAACCAGCGCGCCGGTTTTATAGGAGGACAGATAAGCGGCTGCTGCGCACAGCGCCTCAATCATCTCCTGGGTCTGCCGGAGCCGCGCCTCGGCACTGTCCGCCCCATAGCGTCCCAGGCTGGACAGCTTGGTGCGGCCCAGCTGCTCCAGGGCGCGGCGGATTTCCGGCTGAAAAATCACCGAAATCATAACAATGCCCGACGCCACGATGCTTTGAATAAAAAAGCCAAGGGTGTTCATACCGGCAAGAGTGGCAAAAACATATAAACCCAAAACCGCCAGGATGCCCTTGATAAGCTGCATGGCCCGGGTCTCCCGCACCAGGCGCATGAGCTGGTAGAACAGATAAGCCACTACCAGAATATCCAGTACATCGGACAGGCTGAACAGCATTAAAATGCTGAGTACGTTAGAGCGAAAAAGCGACCAAGCTTCCTGCAAATATATCATAACTATGCTACTTCCCCTCAATGGAGCGCTTCACAAGACAGATGCGTCTCTCATTCTATTTTAACATATCCCCGGCGTAATGCAATGCTTGGCGGCTATTTTTTTTATGACGTCGCAGAGCCTGAACGCCTGTTGGCTGGTATTAAAAGCACCGATACTGATGCGCACGGTTCCGGTGGAAAGAGTTCCCATTTTTTCGTGTGCCAGGGGAGCGCAGTGAAGGCCCGCGCGAACAGCGATACCCTGTTCGGAAAGAAGCTGGCCAACCTCCTCGGAATGTATTCCGGCCAGGTTAAAGGAGATGACCGGCAGATGCACGCCCTTTTGGAAGCTATCGGTATAGAGCTGAATTCCCTTTATTTGCTTCAGTCGGGAATGAATTTCCGCACCGATACGCATTTCATGGTCGTATATGTTATCAATGCCCTTGCCCGCCACATAGCCGATTCCGGCGCCCAGGCCCATCACGCCGATGGTGTTTATGGTGCCGCTTTCCAGCCTGTCGGGCATGATGGCGGGCTGGCCGTAGTCGGCGGAAAAGCTTCCGGTGCCACCCTCTATGATGGTGTTTAACGCCGGGCCCAGAGGGGTGAGGAGCAGGCCGGTTCCGGTTGGGCCATACAGGCTTTTGTGGCCCGAGGCGCAAAGGAAGTCAATGCCCATTTCCCCCATATTGATGTCCACTACGCCGGCGGTTTGGGCCGCGTCCACCAAAAAGAGCAAATCCTCCCGGGCGGCCAGCCGGCCCAGCTCGGCGATGGGGAGCCGGAACCCAAAGACATTGGAGCCGTGGGAGCAGGCGATGAGCTTGGTGTCGGGACGGATCAGCCGGGCAAAGCTCTGAACCGTGCGTGTGTCGTCCAGAGGATCCACCCGGGCTATGGAATAGGTGATTTTTCCCATCTCGGCTAAAGCGTGCACAGGACGCAGGAGGGCGTTGTGGTCAAGGTCGGAGATAATGACATGATCCCCCTGGCGGAGCACGCCCTTGAGGGCAAGGTTGATGGCATGGGTAGCGTTGTGACAGAACACCACATTCTCCGGTTCCTCCATATGAAACAGGCTTGCCGCGGCTTCCCGGACAGAATAAATGCCCAGAGCCGTATCCATGGCCATGGTGTGGCCGCTGCGGCCGGGGTTTGCCCCCTGGTGTTCAAAGGCATTCGCAACGGCCCGGATAACTCTCTGGGGCTTGGGATAGCTGGTTGCCGCATTGTCAAAATATAACATAAATAACACTCCTTTTTTATCACGGACGCAGACGGTATGCTATCCGGTAAAAAAGGAGCTGAGGAGGGGATAGCGCATGCCGCAGGCGTGAATGACTATATTGCCGATCTTTTCTTCACATCCTGTGCATGCGTATCGCTTTAAGGCCGCGGTGCCCGCGACAGGCGCGCTATGTCCGCTGGGATTACACCCCGGTCATTATTTCCACGATACGGATTCCCGAGGCGGTAATGATTCTTTGAGCGGCCTCCAGGTTCCCATTTATTTCAAGGCCGTATCCACAGCCATTCGCCTGAGTTGTACTAGTTACCCGTTTTACATAGGATCGAATGCCCTGCTGCTCTAAAAGCTTTTGAGCACGAATGGCGTAGGTTACGGAGCTGAGTCGGATAACTCCTGGGCTCACTATTGTCACCTCACATACAGTTGCTTGAGTACTATGCCCGGTTCTGCCTCATACTAATCCGCGTTAAAAAAACGCGGATGCGCCGCTACACGGCTCCGTCTCATACAATCCGCTATAAACGCGGCGTGCGACTTTGTCGCACAAATGACATATACAGCAGGATTGGTATCAGACAGTATCAGGATAATCCAGCATGTGTTATTGTATGCGAAAAATAAAGTTCTCGTGCTATTTTTGGAGTATGATTACACAGTGGGCGCTTATGCCCTCCTCCGCGCCGGTAAAGCCCAGATTTTCCTCGGTGGTGGCCTTCACGTTGACCTGATCCGGCCTTGCGGAGAAGGCTTCCGCCAAAATCTGCTTCATCCGGGGGATGTGGGGAGCCATTTTAGGCGCTTGGGCGATGATGGTGGCGTCCAGGTTTCCCAGCCGCCAGCCCTCCCGGCTGGCAAGGCTGACACAATGGCAAAGCAATACCCGGCTGTCCGCGTCCTTGTAGGCGGCGTCTGTGTCGGGAAAATGCGCCCCGATATCCCCCAGGGCCAGCGCCCCCAGAAGCGCGTCGGCCACGGCGTGGAGGAGCACATCCGCGTCCGAGTGGCCCAGCAGCCCCAAATGATGGGGAATCGTCACGCCGCCTATTATCAGCGGACGCCCCTCCGTCAAGCGGTGGACGTCATAGCCATGGCCGATGCGCAGTTGTCCGCTCATATTTCGGCTTCCTCCCTGAAATTTAAAATAGCGTCCGCCATCGCCACGTCCTCCGGGGTGGTAATTTTAATATTTTCGTAACTGCCCGGAGAGATGAACACCCGGTGCCCCGCCTGTTCCACCAGCTGGCAATCATCGGTGTAGGTATGCCGAAGCTGTTTTGCCCGGTTCATGGCGGCGCGGTAGAGCGTCGCGTCAAATATTTGCGGGGTTTGAATGGCCGCCAGGCTTTCCCGGTCGGGGGTTGCCGTGACAAAGCCGCTGTGATTCCGCACCTTAATGGTGTCCTTCACCGCTACCCCCGCTGCCGCCGCGCCGTGCTCCATAGCGGCGTCGATGCAATCCTCGATTACCTGCCTTGTCACCAGGGGCCGGGCGCCGTCATGGATGGCAAAATAACGGGTCTCGGGGTTACAGGCCGCTATCCCCCGGAACACCGACTCCTGCCGGGTGTCGCCGCCCCCCACCACGCTGGAAACCTTGTCCAACTCATAAGCCTGCGCCAGCGCGAAGTAGTCGGCGATGTATTCCTCCCGGCAGACCAAAATAATTTCCCAAACGCGCCTGATCTGGGAAAAGGCCGCGATAGAGCGCACCACCACCGGAATCTGATCCACCGGTATCTGCTGCTTGTCTATGCCGTCCATCCGGCTTGAGCTTCCCCCGGCCACAATAATGGCCGACAAAAAGGGAGCTGGCGGCGGCTTTTTAAATGTAAAAAGCATCAGTACGTCCTCCTATAACATAAGCGGATAGCACTGCCCATAAAACCCTGGCATCGGCGGTGTTATGAGCAAACACGGCAGGCATAAAGATAATGATAACCGCTTCGCCGGTTATCATACCACAACCGGCGTGTCAATGCAAGGGGAAAAACCGCATATTAATCAGATAGAACAGGGGCTTCACACGCCCCCTTCGCGCCGGAAGTAACCTTGCAATTTACTTGAAGGCGGGAGCCTTCCGCCCAGGCGGGGGGGCGCTTTTTTTGTGCGGGGCACCCTCCTGCCCCTGGCGTCCGCTGCATACAATTGCATTTGACTTTTATAATACTTTATTCTAAAATGAGGCTAAAGCTTTCATAAGGCAGGGGGAAATAATGTTTTCGCTATTGCAGCTTCAAAAGGAGGAGGAATATTTTCTGTCCGCCGCCATGCGTCCGGGCGAGGGTGTGTTTTTTTGCCGCCTGATCGGCTATGACGACGAGCGGATGGTTTTCCTGCGCCGATTGCAGCTGGCTGCCGGGGAGAAGGGCGCGTATATAAACAAGCCGCTGGGCAACCCCGCCGAATCACAGGTGGGCAGCTTCACCGGGGCGGTGGATCTGGGCGGCTTCGGAACAGAGGGGATCTATCTGCAAAAGGCGGTGGACGCCTGGCTGCCGTCGGTGGCCCAGCCCCGGCGCGCGCTCCTTGCCGAGGCCCTCCGGGAAATGCTTTCCCAGCTGGCGGCCTCCGGCTCCAATCCGGGGATGCTTAAGAATATGTTTGTCAAATGGATGTGCTGGATACAGGGGGCGCTGATAAACGCCGTCCGCCATCTGGGCGAGGACGCGTTGCCCAAGGTACTCTATGAAGGGGAAATCTCCAAACACGAGGTCTATCTGCTGCGGGTGCTGTCCCGGGCGGGCTGTGATGTGGCCTATGTCCATTTCCTTTCCGACGAGGCATATTTAAAGGCCGACCCCGGAGGGCGGTACTCCCAATTGGTCGCGGCGGCGGGTCGGGGCGCGCCGGAGGCGCATTTTTCCTCCATAGACCTGACGGCGATGGAGCAGAGCCGGAAGCTGAAGGAGCAAGCCGCGGCCGCCGCGGAGCGGCTGGTCACCAATGAATGGATTACAGGGGGGAGCATCCTGGACTGGGTGCTGAAATCCAACCGTGACCGGGGAGCCTTGGGGGGGCGCTATTACAACATAAGCGGGCGCTGCCTGGGGATAGACGAGAGGGACGCGTACCTCTCCCGGCTCTACCGGCTGAAGGAAAACCTGTCCCGGAACGGCAGGTGCCTGGTGATGGAGGATAGGGAGATTCAGAATCCCTCCTTCGACGAGGTGCAGGCTGTGGGGCCGGTTACATACACCGGCAGGGAGGAAATGGTGGCCAAGCTGGCCCAGGGGATCAATGTCCGGGGCAAGGCGGAGCTGACCGCCCTTGCGCGGGGAGCGTTTGCCGGTATGCAGGAGGCACGGGCGGGCAGCCTGTCAAAATGCTACAATGACGGGGTGAGGATGCTGTGCTGGCTAAGGCGCTATCTGGATAGATTTGCGGCTGGCTGGGGCACGGAGTACCTGCCTGTTTTTCTTTACTATGGCAGCTGCAACCGGAATGAGGCGGAGTTTCTCTGCCTGCTGTCGGCCATGCCGGTGGATGTGCTGTTCATCTCTCCCGACAAAGGGGCGGGGGAGGTTTTTCACACGTTGGGGCGGATGAACCGGGGTAGGGAGGAGCTGTTGCCCCAGTCGTCGGAGCCGATTCCCTTTCCGCGGAAGGAGCCGAAGGTTCGCTCCTCCACTGCGGCTTACGAGGCGTCCCGGGAGCTGGATACGGCGCTTTACGGGGATTCGGGGCTCTTTCGCACCCGGCAGTTTACCCGGTGCAGCCCGGTGACGCTGAAAACCACCTATGATGAAATTGAGATTCTATGGCCGGTGGAGGCAAAGTTCCGTCCCGGCTTCGACGCCGGAAATGGGCGGGTGGTGGTGCCCAACCTGTTTGCCAGGGTCTGCGGGGTGCCGGATGGGGATACGGCGGCCTACCTCAAAACTGTGGAGCGCCTGATTACCGACAAGACTATTTTTATCAGCTCCCTGCCCCGGATTACGCCCCAGACGGGAAACCCTATCCGCAGCAGCGTCCACAAATTTTACAGGGACGGGCATATCCTGCCCGACGTCATCAAGGGCCACAAGCAGTACCCCTACGACTATCTCAGCGGGGATACCCAGGACTATATCCTGGAAAAGATTCAGCAGATGATTGAGCTTAAGTGGATTTCCTGTGATACGGGAGGGGTGGAGTACATCATCCTCAGCACGCTGCTGAACCTTGACAAGGACACCCTGCGGCTGATTCAGCAGTTTGACTTTACCCGGGACATCCCCAAGGTGGTTGTAGTGCACGTGGATGAGAGCCAGCCCAGTGTGGAGGACTGCATCTTTCTAGCCTTCCTCAATTTAGCGGGCTTCGACATCGTTGTCTTTACCCCCACCGGGTACCGGAATGTGGACAAGTACCTGAACCGGCAGGTGTTTGAGGAGTATCAGGTTGGCGGCTACCAGTTCCACCTACAGACTCCGGAGCTTCGCCGGAGAAGCGTGCCGGATCAAAACAGCGCCCCCCGGGGCGGCAATATTTTTGGAAGATTATTTGGAAAGGGATGAAGCGCGTTATGGCTATGGAATTCAGACCGGTTTCCGCGTCAAATACGGATATGCTGGAGATTCAGGAGTACAATATTCAGGATGAGAGGCAGTTGATGACCACCAAGCTGGAAAACAGCGCGGAAATAGACAGCATTGTCAGCACCATCAACGCCTATGATCCCAACACCATCGTCACCTTCGGGGGCGAGGCGGCGGAGGAGATATCCAAGTGCTCCGATCAGATACTGAACAGCGTCAACATGGCCCAGATCAACGAATCCGGCGAGCTGCTGACCACCTTGGGCAGGATTATGGATAAGTTTGACCTCCAGGAGATTACCCAGATGGAAAGCAAGGGCTTTTTCGGAAAGGTATTCGGGGGAATCCAGAAAAAGCTGGAGCAGCTTCTGGCCAAATACCACACCATGGGCGAAGAGGTGGATAAAATCTACATCAAGCTCAAGGAGTATGAGAACGAGATCAAGGGATCGAATCAAAAGCTGGAGACTATGTTTCAGGCCAATGTGGGCTATTACCGGCAGCTGGTGAAATACATTGTGGCGGGGGAGCAGGGCATCCGGGAGCTGGACGCCCATATCGGGGAGATGCGCCAGGAATATGAAAGAACCCGGGACAACCTGATCCAAATGGATATCAACAACCTGGAGCAGGCGAAGTCCATGCTGGAGGGCCGGGTGATGGATCTGAAAATGGCGGAGAATGTAGCCATGCAGTCGGTGCCCATGATTAAGTCCATGCAGTTTGGCAACCTGAACCTCATCCGCAAGATCAACTCCGCCTTTATCATTACACTTCCTGTCTTCAAGCAGGCGCTTACCCAGGCGATTTTGCTGAAGCGGCAGCGCATTCAGGCCGAGGCTATGCAGGCTCTGGATGACCGCACCAACGAAATGCTGCTGAAAAATGCCCAGAATACCGCCAACCAGACTATTATGACAGCCCAGCTGGCCTCGGGGAGCTCGGTAAAGATTGAAACCCTGGAGAAATCCTGGAGCACCATTGTCCACGGCATCGACGAAACCAGGAGAATCCAGGAGGATGCAAAGAAAAAGAGGGAGGAGGATTCCGCCCGGCTTTTGCGGCTTAAGGAGGATTACAAGGCGAAGATGGGCGGGCAGAGCGCCTACCGGGAATAAAAGCCTATATAGTCAGTTAATTTGAAAACGCTTTAGTGTTTTTAAGTTGACCAGCTATAAAAGTTAATAAAAGTTTACAAACCTGCTATTGTACTCAAGCAGAGAACTCATGTATAATAAGAGGCACAAGCTGTGCCGCGTGCAGCGGCTAAATAAGAAAGGGGTTTTCGTTATGCCGATTAGCTTACAGAAGGGTCAGAAGGCTGACCTTACCAAGTCGAATCCGGGGCTGACCAAGCTGCTGGTTGGTTTGGGGTGGGACACCAATAAATATGACGGCGGCGCCGATTTCGATTTGGATGCGGCCGCGTTTTTGCTTGCTGAAAACGGCAAGGTATCCAGCTCGGAGGATTTTGTCTTTTACAATAATCTTACCCATAAAAGCGGCAGTGTCACCCACACCGGCGACAACCTCACCGGCGCCGGTGATGGCGACGACGAGGTCATCCGGGTGGATTTGACCCAGGTGCCGGCTAATGTGAACAAAATCGCCTTTACCGTGACCATTCACGACGCGGAGGCCCGCCGCCAGAATTTCGGGCAGGTTTCCAACGCGTATATCCATATCCTGAATGAAGCGGGCGGCAGCGAGCTGATCCGGTATGATCTGGGAGAGGATTTTTCCATTGAAACCGCCATGGTGGTGGGCGAGCTGTACCGGCATGGAGCGGAATGGAAATTTAACGCCATAGGCAATGGCTTTGCCAACGGACTGGCCGCGCTGTGCGCCAACTTCGGGGTTGATGTGGGGTAGGGGATATTTAGTATAAAGGAGTGCGGCAGTCATGTCGGTAAATTTGCAAAAAGGGCAAAAGGTGGATTTAACCAAGGGCAACGCGGGCTTGAGCAAGCTGATGGTGGGCTTGGGCTGGGACGCGGCGGTGCCGGAGAAGAGGGGCTTTTTCTTCAAAAGCCAGGTGAACGCGGAAATTGATTGCGACGCCTCGGTGCTCATGTGTGATGAAAATGATAAGGTGAGGGATAAGACCGATATAGTCTATTTTGGCAACCTCAAGCACAAAAGCCAGGCCGTTACCCATCTGGGGGATAACCTTACCGGAGACGGGGACGGCGATGACGAGCAGATTTTGGTGGATTTGAGCAAGATTCCCGGCAATTATCAAAAGCTGGTGTTCGTTGTGAATATCTATCAGGCCCAACAGCGCAAGCAGCATTTTGGCATGATAAAAAACGCTTATATCCGGATTGTCAATGGGGATAACAACGCGGAGCTTGCAAAGTTCAACCTGTCGGACAACTACCAGGACATGACGGCCATGATTATGGGCGAGGTGTACCGGCACCAGGGCGAGTGGAAATTCAGCGCCATTGGACAGGCCACCAAGGACGGCTCCCTGCAGGAGGTTCTGGGCCGGTATAGATGAAATATGCCCGGTAAGCCCTGCTATAGCGGCCGCCTGGATATCGCTGTGGCAGGGACTCTTTTTTCATCCGGAACAGCTATAATTTGAAAGGGAGGATAGAATGAATTATAACCATATTAATAGCCAAAAGGCGATTCCGGGGGTCGAATGGAACAAGCATTCACCCCGGAATATTTTACAATATGCCGTCGGCGCGCTGCTGTATTCTCCCGGAAATCACACGGGCATCGGGGACGATATTTGCGCTAAGCGCTATCCCCGGCTAAAAACCATTGCCCTCTGCCTGGAGGATTCGGTGCTGGACAGCGGTTTAGCCGATGCCGAGCTCCGGCTGGTGGACACAATGGGTAAAATACACCGGGCGGTGAAGGAGGGAACCCTATCCCCCCAGGAGCTGCCCCTGATTTGGATCCGGGTGCGGAGCGCCGGGCAGATGCGGGATATCTACAGGCGGATGGGGGAGGCGGCCGCGATCCTCACCGGGTTTATCCTGCCTAAATTTGACAGCGGGAACCGGGAGGCGTACAGCGCGGCGGTGCGGGAGCTGAACAAGGCGGCGGAGTCTCCCGTATACATTATGCCCATCATCGAAAGCGGCTGCGTCATCCGCCGGGGCACCCGTTTTCAGGAGCTGGCGGGAATCAAGGATACCCTGGATTCCATACGGGAATATGTGCTGAACGTGCGTGTCGGCGGCCATGATTTCTGCAACATCTACGGGCTGCGCCGGAATGTGTCCGCCACCATATACGATGTGGCTGTGGTGCGGAGCGCGCTGGAGGATATTATAAATGTCTTTGGCGGGGAATATGTGATTTCCGCGCCGGTGTGGGAATATTTCGGGGACGAAGGGGATACGGCCTGGCGCCGGGGGCTGGAGGCGGAGCTGGCTATGGACAAGCTCAACGGTTTCGTGGGGAAAACAGCCATCCATCCCTCCCAGCTGGAGGTGATCCAGGAGGCTTTTGCGGTGGAGCAGGAGGACTACCGGGACGCGCTTTCGGTGGCCGGCTGGAACAAAGGGAGCTCCGGCGTGGAGAAAAGCGCCGCCGCCACCCGGATGAACGAAAAGAATGTCCACACCGCCTGGGCGGAAAAAACATTGGCGCTGGCGGCGGTTTACGGCGTAAGGGAATGAGCGGATGAGGACATGTATCAACAAGACGCCATATAATGCGGGCGAGGTAATCGGCGTCGCCATGCGGGACAACAATTCAAAGCGCGGCTATCTGCTGGTCAACCGCTTTCAGGCAAAGCACGTGCCGGTGAGTCCGGGGCGGGCCTTGGGCTTGTTCCGGCTGCTGGGGCGGGAAATTTATGGGGATTTAATGGGAAAGACGGTTACCTTTATTGGCTTTGCCGAGACTGCCACCGCCATCGGAGCCTGCCTGGCCGTTGATTTTCCCGGAACGGCCTATTTGCTTCAGACCACCCGGGAGCGGATTGATCCCGGTTTGGCGGTGGTGGATTTTCAGGAGGAGCACAGCCACGCCGTCCAGCAGGGGCTTTTCTGCCGGGACGCGGAGGCAATGCTCCGGAATACCGATATGGTGGTGTTTGTGGAGGATGAAATCACCACCGGAAAGACGATTTGCAACTTTGTGGAGGCTCTGGGACAAAGGGGCATCACCGGCAGCTTTGCGGCGGCGTCCATTATAAACAACATGTCCCGGGAGCATCTGAGACGGTTCCATAATTTAAATATAAAACCCTATTATCTGATGACGATGGAGGAGCGGCTGGAGAACCTTTCCTTTTTCGGTTCCCTTTTGCAGGAGGACTGCCGGTTGGGAGGAGGAGCCCAGCCGACGGCTTCGGTTTGCCCCATAGAGGGGCGGCCCGAGCCGCGCACCGGCCTGACAGCGGCGGACTACCGGAAGGCGTGTGAGAGGCTGGGGGAGGAGATTTGCGCCCTTTTCCCCCAGGACGGCAACCGGACGGCGCTGGTGCTGGGTACGGAGGAGTGCATGTATCCGGCGATTCTCGCGGCGGCATATCTGGAGGAGCGGTGGCCGGATACCGCCGTCAGGGTGCATGCCACCACCCGAAGCCCCATCCTGCCCATGAGGGGGCAGGGTTACCCGCTGGACAGCAGGTGCAGGCTGGCCAGTATGTACGAGGAGGGGCGGCAAACCTTCCTGTACAACCTCGACCGCTACGATGAGGTTATCATTGTCACCGACGCGGCCGGGCTGAACCCCCCGGGCCTGCGGGATCTGACGGAGGCGCTCCGGGGATACGGCAATGAAAATATCTCCCTTGTCAGGTGGATACCGTGATGCGGTCATCCTATAGCGGGCGGGACGTGACCATCCTCCTCAAGGATGTAACCGGTTTGCTGGAGCCGCTGCCCACCGATGAGAGGGAGCGGCGCATACAAGGCGGCACCCATTATAGTGAGATGCTCCCGCTGGAATACGCGCCCACCCCGCGGTATCTGGAGCTGTACAACGAAGCCCTGACCGCCCACAGCGGCACAACGGCGGCGGCGGTCAAGCGGGTGGCGGAAAAGGCGCTGGCGCGCCGGGGCGAGGGCCTGGTGCTGGTATCCCTGGCGAGAGCCGGAACGCCTGTGGGCATTTTAATGAAACGCTATCTGGAAAAGGCTCATGGACTGCGCATACCCCATTACAGCATATCCATTATACGGGGCAGGGGGATCGACGGCAACGCCGTCCGGTATATTTTAGACCGCCATCCGGCGGGGAGCCTACAGTTTGTTGACGGATGGACAGGCAAGGGCGCAATACTGAAAATTCTCCGGGAGGCGGTCGCCCCATACCCCGGCATGGACGCGGAGCTGGCGGTGCTGGCAGACCCGGCGGGCTTGACCACCCTGTATGGAACCACCGAGGATTTTCTGATCCCCAGCGCCTGCCTCAATGCCACGGTGTCGGGGCTGTTCAGCAGGACAATCCTCAACGACAGGGTGATTGGCCCGGAGGACTTTCACGGGGCGGTATACTTCGGAGAGCTGGCCGGTCAGGATGTGTCCAACGAATTTTTGAACCGGATTACAGCATGCTTTGACAACACGGAGATCCCGGAGCCGGAGCCTCCGGCCGGAGTGGGCGGCGCGGGCGAGGTGGAGGAAATTGCGGGGCATTTCCGAATCAGCGACCTCAACCACATTAAGCCGGGTATTGGCGAGACCACCCGGGTGCTCCTGCGGCGGGTTCCCAGATGCATCCTCCTGCGTGACCGGGAGGACGAGCGGTATGTCGGCCATATTAAACGCCTGTGCGCGGAGCGGCAGGTGGAAATAATGGAATATCCGCTTAAGAATTACCGGGCCTGTGGCATTATCAAGGACTTGCACGGGGATATATAGGAGGTGCTGGGATGATAATATTCGCTTCCGACCTGGATAATACGCTGATATATTCCTATAGGCGGATGGAGGACGGCGTGTGCGTGGAGCTTTATGAGGGGCGGCCCTGCTCCTATATGACAGGCGAGGCCCACAGGCTTTTACAGGAGGCGGCCTCACAGGTTATGTTTGTGCCGGTGACCACCCGGTCGTTGCTCCAATACCGGCGCATATCCTTTCCCCAGGCGGCGGTTCCTCCTTATGCGCTTGCCGGGAACGGGGGAATCCTTTTGCGGAATGGGGAGGAGGATCCGGACTGGGCCGGGGAAACCAAAAGACTGATACACCCGGCGGGGCCTGTTTTGGAGCGAGCCCTGTCCCTGCTGGCGGATGATCCGCATGTGTTTTTGGGGCCCAGGCTGGTTGACGGTATTTTTGTATTTGCGAAAACAGCGGATATGGAGAGCACCGTCGCGGCGCTGAACGCGTCGTTAGACGCAGAGCATGTGTTTGTGGATTTTGTGGGGGAAAAGGTCTATGTGTTCCCCCTTGTGCTGGACAAGGGCCTGGCCCTCCGGCGGCTGCGCCAATTGCTGGGGCCGGTTTTCATCATCTCGGCGGGGGACAGCAGCTTCGATATTCCCATGCTGCTGGAGGCCGACGCCGCGCTGGTTCCCGGTGAGGAGGTAATGCTGCGGGATTTGCACCCCCTGCGCCACTGCCGGGTGGTGGACGGGGAGCGGACGCGGTTTGGCGACCGGGCGCTGGAATTTGTCATAAAGACCGCCGCGATAAAGGCGCCCCTCACTTATACCCAGACAGCGGGACAGGGGGATTGACACGCTGCGGTTCCCGGCCGGGATCTCAGCCGGTTGTCCTTAGCCTCTTATTGCGGCTTTCGGGCGATAAGGCAATTTTATGAATCGAGGTATAAACATGCGAGTCTCCCTTAAAGCCCGGTTTGAACCGGATTTCAAGGGAGACTCTTTCGTTCCGCCCGGGCATACAATACTAATATTCAATTAAAAAGTCGGCAAGCGATTTTTAATTGAATATGCGTCGCTAACGCGCCGCGCCGCTACGCGGCTGCGTCTCATACAATCTTCTACGCGCTTCGCGCTATCAAAGCGTTTCGACGCTTTGATAGAAGATTAGTATCAATCGCAGAGCAGGCTTAGCGTGATCTCATATGGGGACTCCAGGGCATTTTTCTTTTCCGCTTCTTCCTTATACTTGTTGATGAGGGCGGCGGATTTTTTGGCGGGGCGTATGGTGCCGGTTCCGGCCACACAGCCGCCGGGACACGCCATGCCCTCCAGCAGATACCCGTTATATTTTCCCGCGCTGGCCAGAGCCAGGAGCTTTTTGCACTCCCGAAGGCCCTCGGCGGAGGCGATCTTTACCTCGCGTTCAGGATCCAGGCGGTGAATGACGTCCTTCACCGCGCCGGCAACCCCTCCGCTTACGGCAAAGCCTCGGCCTGCGGCGGTGGCCTCCTTGAAGGGGTGATCCGCCTGAACCTTGGCCGGGTCAATGCTCTTTGCCTCAAACATCCCCATAAGCTCCTCATAGGTGATGACAAAATCCACATTGCTGCGGATAGTCCGGCGGCTTGCCTCCAGCTTTTTGGCGGCGCAAGGCCCCACAAAGACAATTTTAGAGCCGGGGTGCTCTTTTTTTTGCAGGCGTGCCGTGAGCACCATCGGGGTTAGGGCCATGGAGATATAGGGCTCCAGTTTTGGAAACTGCTTTTTAGCCATCACCGACCATGCGGGACAGCAGGAGGTAGCCATAAAGGGCTGTTCATCGGGAACGGCGCGCATAAAGTCCCTTGCCTCCTCAATGGCGCAGAGATCCGCGCCCACCGCGACCTCCACCACATCGCTGAACCCCAGCAGCTTCATGGCTGCCGTAAGCTTTTCCGGGGTGACGGAGGGCCCGAACTGCCCCAAAAATGAGGGCGCTATAATGGCGATAATCCGCTCCCCGGTCTTGATGGAGCGAACCAGCTGAAAGATTTGCCCCTTGTCGGAGATTGCGCCAAACGGGCAGTTGACAATGCACATGCCGCAGGACACGCACTGCTCCTGGTCTATATAGGCGATTCCCCGGTTATCGCTTTTAATGGCGTCCACGCCGCAGGCCCTGGCGCAGGGGCGCTTCATCTCAATAATGGCGTTATAAGGGCACGCGGCCTCACAGCGGCCGCACTTGATGCATTTTTCCTGGTCAATGACAGACTTGCCCGCCTGCATGGATACCGCGTCCTTGGGGCAGGCATCGGTACAGGGATGCGCAAGGCAGCCCTGGCAGCAATCGGATACAACAAATTTTTCCGGACAGGCGTGACAGGCAAAGGAAATAATATTCACAAGGGGCGGATCGTAATATTTTTCATTAATGGCGCTCTCCTCAATGCCCAGGGACAAGGGCGCGTGCTCGTGTACAGGCCGCAGCGGCAAGCCAATCGCCAGGCGCAGGCGTTCACCGACAATGGCCCTTTCCAGGAAAATGGATTCCCGGTATTTGGATTCCTCGCCGGGGATTATGATGTAAGGAAGCTCCTCAATCCGGGAATAATCCCCTCCGTCCGCCAGGCGGGCGACCTCGGTGAACACCCTTCGCCTAATGTCTCCGACAACAGTCTCAATAGCGCGCATGTATTTTTCTCCTTATCTGTGGGGAAGTTGAAGCTTATGGTAATAACCTCTGTTTAATTATATCATGTGTTGATAAATGTTTCAATTCATTTTATCCAAGAACTGGTATCTACAGATCCCGCCCTTTCCCCATGCCGGTTTAAATCTGTCAAGGCAGAATGTCAAAAATGTCAGATTTGCATAAATTTATTCCTAACGGTTTTCATAAAGAAAAGGATGTGTTATACTATAGCCAATTGTTTGCTGGGGGAGATAGAATGAAGCAGCTCCTGCCCTATAACATTTTGCTGGTGCTGGCACTGGGAATTGCCGGACTGTCGGTCTGCTACAATATGGCGGTGCGGGAGCCGTTTGCGATTACCATTGCGTATACATTGCCCGAGCCGGAGGTATCCCAGGAGGATTCCGGCGTCCGAGCGGGGCCTGTCCCCCTGTATTCCGAAGAAAACGGGGAGGAGAGCTGGCTGTACGATGATTATTATGACACTCCCTCCGAAGAAATCGTATTGGCCACATTCCCGCTGGAAATCAATCAGGCGGGCATGGATGACTTAATGTATATCCCGCAGGTTGGCAGCGTGATGGCGCAGCGCATTGTCCAGTACCGCGGCTTGATTGGGGGATATACGGATCTGGAACAGCTAAAAAACATCCAGGGGATAGGTGACAAAACCTTCGAAACCATTTCCGCGTATCTCTATATCGAGGGCCAATGGCCGGACGCGGAGGGAGAGAACGGGGAAACGGAGCCATAGCATTCCGGCGCCAAGGGAATAAAATGCCCCATAAACGCTTACACTGAATACAGGAGAATAACAACGAATAGGGGGATTTGCGTGATTAGAATAGAAAATCATCTCGGACTTATTGAGGTATCCAACACATATTTTGCAAATCTGGTAGGGCATGTTGCCTCGGAGTGCTTTGGGGTATCGGGCCTCGTGAATTCCACTCCTGTGCAGGGGATCCGCGCGGCGTTGCTGCGCCGGGATATCCAGGACAAGGGTGTGCGTGTCCGCAGCGTGGGCGGCGAGCTGGTGATTGATTTGCATATTACGGTATCTTATGGCGTGAATATCGCGGCGATTGTAAAGAGCATTGTGAACAAGGTCAGCTATACGGTGGAGGCGGCCTGTGGCCTTACTGTGGCAAAGGTGAACGTTTATGTGGCGGGGATGCAAACGCAGTGAGGTTTAAAAACCACAGCAGTCCGGACGAGACGGAAATTATAAAATCTGGAAGTTGGAGAGTCGATACATTGTGATTAGTGGACAAATGCTCCGCGATGCATACAGGAACGCGGCATACAATATAACCAAGAACCGAAAGCATGTGGATGCTTTAAATGTGTTCCCGGTGCCTGACGGCGATACGGGTACCAATATGTCGATGACAATGGGGGCTGCCAAACGGGAGCTAAGCCTGTTGCCCGATACCGCCCCCGCCGGAGAGGTGGCCCAGGCGGCGGCTTCCGCGTTGCTCCGGGGCGCAAGGGGAAATTCAGGGGTTATTTTGTCGCTGCTTTTTCGCGGGTTCGCAAAAGGCTTGCGGCATAAGCAGCAGGCAAACGCCGCGGATCTGGCGGAGGCGCTGGATATCGGTGTCAAGGCGGCATACAAAGCGGTTATGAAGCCTACGGAGGGCACGATTCTTACGGTTGCGCGCGTCAGCGCCCAGCAAGCGAAGCTGGCGCTGGAGACGGCCCCGGGGATGACGGCAAGGGAGCTGTGGACGGTTGTGGTGGAGGCTGCGAAAACGAGCCTTGAAACAACGCCGGAGCTGCTGCCGGTTCTGAAAAAAGCGAATGTTGTTGATGCCGGAGGCAAGGGCCTGTTGATTATATACGAGGGAATGGCCCATATCTTCAATGGCGGCGAGGTCGGTACGGATGACCATGAGCTGCCCGGGGAGATTCCCGATGAGAGGAACGCAGCCGGGGAATACGAGGGGGAGATCACCTTTACCTACTGTACGGAGTTTCTTGTGCTCAAGGACGGCGGACGGGCCAACCCGCTGAGCTTGCGGGCATATCTGGAGTCTATAGGGGACAGTGCCGTGGTGGTGGATGATGACGATATCATCAAATGCCATGTTCACACCGACAATCCCGGCAACGCCCTGCAAAAAGCGCTGGAGTCGGGAGCGATTACCAATATAAAGATTGATAATATGCGTGAACAGCATGCCTCCAAAAGAAAACCGGCTTCCGGGCCGCAGACGCAAAAATTCCCCTACGCACCGGTAGACCCGGATCGTAAATACGGGTTTGTATCGGTAGCTGCGGGGGAAGGGGTTAAAAAGCTGTTTTTGGAGTTGGGCGTGGACAATGTGGTGAACGGCGGCCAGACCATGAACCCGTCTACCGACGATATTTTGGAAGCCATTCACGCAACGCCGACAAAAAATGTAATAGTGCTGCCTAATAACAAAAATATTATTATGTCCGCAGAGCAGGCAATTAAGATGGCTGACCGGAACGTATATGTATTGCCCACCAAGACGGTACCCCAGGGCCTGGCGGCCCTCCTGGTGTTTGACCATGACCTGCCCTTGAGTGAGAACCAGCTGAATATGGTGAAATCACTGGAGCGCGTGGGAACGGGACAGGTGACCTTTGCGGCCCGCGACAGTGTATTTGAGAATCACAAGATAAAAAAAGACGAAATTCTGGCGCTGGAAAACGGGAAGCTGGCATTTGTGGAAAAGGATATTACCCGGGCGGTTGTGCGCCTTATAAAAGCCTTGCTCCACAAGGACAGCACATTTGTGACTGTGATATACGGCGAGGATGTAACCGCCCAGCAAGCTGATGAGGTGGAGCAAAGCCTGCGCGCCAAGCTGCCGGATACAGTGGAGCTGGCGCTTATCAACGGCGGGCAACCGGTATACTACTACATTCTTTCGGTGGAATAATAGGCATTTATAATAGTTGGCGAGGCCTCCATCGTTGCGGTGGAGACCTCGCCGTTCTTTATATATACCGGTGAAGGATAACCGGACAGAAGCGCTTCCCGTTCCAAACGGATCTCGGCAACCTTTGCGCCGAGTGTTCTGGCGGTAACAGACAGCTCACTTAGCTGTATTGTTTGGAGGGCTGCCACAATCAAAAAAATAGCCAAAAGGCAAAATACCTTGTTGGATTGCAGCCAGGCAATAAGCTTCAGGACACTGTCCTTGCGCCTTAAGGTTCTTTTGGCAGTAGGGGAACAAACAGCCGCCGGATGATAAGGTGCGTTTTTCTCATCCAAAGGGTTTAATGACAATAGCGAATTCATTTTAATTGCCCCAGTTCTGTTTTATAAATTATTTTCAATTATATTGAAGCTATAGTTATTATACTTCAAAAAAAATGAAGAATCAATTGGTAAATTTCAATAAAATTGAAATTTCGGTTTTATTGAAATTATTTATTTACGAACCCTGAATTTTATGATATGGTAGTATTGACGGTTATGGAGGTGACAACATGGAATTTGGTGACAGACTTAGGAGAGCCAGAAAATCCCATGGCTATACCCAAAGGGAGCTGGCCGATAAAATCGGAGCGAAACACAATTCTGTCAGCAACTGGGAAAAAGGCCGCAATATGCCTGATACCGCGACATTTAAAATGATCTGTAATATTCTTGACCTATCCTCCTTCTTTTTGTTGACGGGGGAGGATTTGCCCTCGTCATTACCCGAACTGACACCATTTTTTAGCGCGGCTGAATTGGAAATGATTAAAAAATACCGTATGCTGGACGCATACGGTAGGGGGGCGGTTGACAGCCTGTTGAATTATTATTGCGGATTAAAAATACCGCCAAAAAACGTTGGGGCGCGGCTGCCGGACAAAGCCCCGCCGCCTGTTGTGGAAATGATTTCAGGGCTGATTTCCATCCAGGGTGTCGCTGCGGGCTGGGGTACCTATCTTGGCCCGGAGGGATTCGATACCATCAAGCTGCAAAAAAACCACCTGACACGCAAGGCGTCTTTTTATGTGCCTGTGGAAGGCGACAGCATGGAGCCTAAGTTTCACAACGGCGATATTTTAATGGTGGAGAAGGGCCCTGTTTCAGAGGGGGAAATCGGAATTTTTACCCTGGATAATCATGGCTACGTAAAATTATGCGGAAATGGGGAGCTGATCTCTTTAAACCCGGAATACGAACCGATTCCCATGAATGAGGATATTATCTGCAATGGAAGGGTAATCGGGGTATTGGATCCGGAATGGATTGGGTAGGTTATTCTTTTATAGTGATTCCCAGCAGCTTTGCCAGTTGGCAAGCCTGCGGCGCGGTTACTATGGCGCCACGCAGTTCCTTTTCTGTAAAAGAAGCGCCGGTGATATCGCATTCGGTGAGATCCAATCCGTTGAGTGAGGTGCCGTGAAAATTCACATAAGCCAAGCTGCAATTACTGAATTGATAATTTTTACCGGTTAGCCTGTTGATTCGGGCGTTGTCAAGGGTGCAGCCCTCAAATTTCAGGCTGGTGCACCTGGCGTCCATTAAGGTTCCGTAGCCGATCATGCAGTCGGAAAACGTTATGTTGTGAAATCCGCAGGCATAAAAATTTGCCCCGATAAGCTTGCACCCCGCAAACCGGACGGTGCTGAAAACGCTGTCGCTGAAGTCGGCGTTGCTGAGGTCACAGTCTCTGATAATTGCTTCCGTAAAATCGCATCCGGTCATTACCGCATTGGGGAGGGAGCAGCCCTCCATCACCAGATGCCTCCAATCCAGCCCTTCCAGTGTCTCCCCGGGGCGGTTGATATGGTCAAGCAGGACATGGGAAATCCTCTGAGAGGCAAGCGATTCCTCCAGAAAATCTGTGAAAGCATCCTGATGTATGGGGGATAAATCCTCTTTTGGACAATTGGGTTCCAATATTTTAATCATGCGAGCCCCTTGTGCCGCCGGTCTGGGCGGCTTCGGCGGAGATCCGTGTCAGCACCGGCTGCGCCTCCGGTGAAAGCAGGTACCGGTAGGTGGTGGGAGGCAGAAGCGGCTGGGCGTCCGCCAGCCGCTGGCGGGCAATGAGTCCCCGCACCCTGGAGGCGCTGATGGGCTCCCGGTCAAATTGCTTCCGGGATAAAATCCGCACCTCAACCCCCAAGGGAGGCAGGTAGGTGAGCATGGCCTGGTTGTACAGGTTAGTTATGGGGGACAGCGGCTCCTCCCCGGCAAAGCGGAGGCTGATTCCCATGGCGGGCGCGATGTGCTTGCCAAAAATACTGACATCCAGCCGGGTGTGGGCGGCCGCGATTTCCTGGGGTTCCTTTATAAAGTAGGTGGGAAAGGTGGCGGCGGATATAATATAAGCTCCCCCGGGAATCACCTGCACATTGGAGAGATGGGATACACCCTCCCTGATAAGCCGCAGCCTGACGTCAAAGGGAAACGCGGAGGCGTCCTCCTCCACGGCAAAAATAATCAAGTTGTCGCAATCTGCGGCGGCGGTTTCAATGAGGTATTGGTGCCCCAGGGTAAACGGGTTGCAGTTCATCACAATAGCGCCGGTGGTTCCGCTTTTCCTGTGGCTGGCCAGTTCCTTCAAATAACCGGGGAAGGCGTGGCGGTTAGACTCCATCAGCAGAACATCCGGGGTTTTCTCTACCAAGGAGAAGCCTACCCCTGAAAACAGGAGCTCGTTGTCGGGCTTGGTAAAAAGAAACAGGTTTTCCATGCCCTTTTGATACAGCTCCGTCATAATTTGGGAAGCCAGGGCATTGACAATCCCTTCGCCACGGTAATCGGGATTCACCGCCACGCATTTGATTACATTGGCGGCGTAGCCCGCGCTGCCCACCAGCTCGCCGCCTTTATATACGCCGTAAAGCCGCTGGAGGGACGGATCAAGCTCCAACCCGCACCGGTTAAGGAAATCCCGGGCCTTTTCCCGGGCAGCGGTAAGCTTCAGGGGGATCTCCTCCAACTGAAAGGTAAAATAATCCATAGCTGTCGCACCCTTTTCCGATTATATCTCTACTGAAAGGATTAGCATCACAATCGTAGAGGGCGCATCACCGCACTACAATGACGGCGCCGCCACCGGATCCCGGCCTGGCAACCGCGACGCCGCCGTCACCGGCAGTCTCGGCGGTGTCTTCCCCTTGAGCGTCGCCGGTGTCTCCGGCCCCGCCTTCCGTTTCATCGCCGGAGTCTGCGGCTTGCTCCCCGCCGGGGCCGGTTTCTCCCGCCTCCGTGGCATCCCCGGCGGGAGGTTCGTCAGCCGCGCCGGGATTTTCTATGTAATCTCCCCAGGCACCGGGGAGCATATCCTCCCCCAGCATAACCTCCCCGCCGGAATCCATAGTGCTTCCGGCGGTGAAGGGCCAAAAGACGCCCAGGGCGATACATGCGGCGCCCAGCACCAGCATTCCCAGATAAACCAGCCGCTCCCTGGGGGATAGCAGGGGCTTGCGGTTCAGAGTGATTTTTTTTACTGTGTGCTTACCCCACAGCACGCCGATGATGCATCCTCCCACAACCGCGGTCAATACAGTGACAAGCAGGATCTTCACAGTGCTCATATCCATAAGTTATGCCTTTCTTCATGTGAGAAATGAAAGGGCGGCGCAGGCGCACCGCACTTATCAGCTCAATAGTTGGTTGCGCGAATTTCAAAATATGACTGGGGATAGGAACAGATCGGGCATTTGTTGGGAGCTCCCGCGCCCTCGTGGATATGCCCGCAATTTCCGCAAATCCAAGTCTGCTTCTCCTGCCGCTGAAATACCTGTTGTCCCCTGATATTCTCCAGCAGGGCGCGGAACCGCTCCTCATGGTGCTTCTCAATGGCCGCCACACCGGAAAACAGGCGGGCAATCTCGGTAAAGCCCTCCGCCTTGGCGTCCTCCGCGAAGCCCTTGTACATTTCGCTCCACTCATACAGCTCGCCGCCGGCCGCGTCCTCCAGATTTACGGTGGTGGAGGGGATGATGCCGTCGTGGAGGAGCTTAAACCAAATTTTGGCGTGCTCCCGCTCGTTTTTGGCGGTCTGCTCAAAAAAATCCCCGATTTGCTCGTAGCCTTCATTTCTGGCCATGGCCGCGTAATAGGTATATTTGCTTCGGGCCGTCGCCTCTCCGGTGAAGGCGTCCATCAAATTTTTCTCCGTCTTGCTTCCGCGTAATTCCATTGCGTGTCACTCCTTTTTAAGGATAGTATTCCCTTAAAAAGCCGGGCTAATCGCGCCGCTCCGGAAAAAACGGATTTCTGCCGTCCTTACTCGTAAAGGGGATATTTGGCGCAGAGATTTGTCACGGCGGAGCGGATGTTTTCGGCCTCCGCCTCAAAATTGGTGGCAGCTTTATACATGCATCCGGCGATAACGCGCATGTCGTCGGGCACAAGGCCGCGGGTGGTGACGGCGGCGGTGCCCACCCGGACGCCGCTGGTGACAAAGGGGCTGCGCTGCTCATTGGGGATGGAGTTTTTATTTACGGTGATATACACATCGTCCAGCCGCTTTTCAAAATCCTTCCCGCTGATGTCCAGCTTGGTCAGATCCACCAGCATGAGATGGTTGTCCGTGCCGCCGGATACCAAATCGAAGCCCTGTTCCATCAGGGCGTCCGCCAAAGCCCTGGCGTTGGCCACAACACTCCGCTGATAGTCCTTAAAACCGGGCTGCAACGCTTCCCCGAGGCCCACGGCCTTGGCGGCGATAATATGCATGAGGGGGCCGCCCTGGGTGCCGGGGAACACGGACTTGTCAAGCTTTTTCGCCAGCTCCCCGTTGTTGGTAAGGATGAGGCCGCCCCGTATGCCCCGAAGGGTTTTGTGGGTGGTGGAGGTGACTACGTCCGCGTAAGGGATGGGGGACATGTGGATACCGGCGGCGACAAGCCCCGCGATATGCGCCATATCCACCATCAGATAGGCGCCGCATTCCCGGGCAATCTCCCCGAATTTTTCAAAGTCAATCTCCCTGGGATAGGCGCTGGCGCCGGCCACAATCATTTTAGGCTTGCACTCCAGGGCGGTTTGGCGCAGCTTGGCGTAATCAATGCGGTGGGTAACGTCATCCACGCCGTAGGCGTGGAACCGGTACAGCTTGCCGGAGAAGTTCACGGGGGAGCCGTGGGTCAGGTGGCCGCCCTGGGCAAGGCTCATGCCTAAAACCACATCGCCGGGCTCCAGCAGCGCGCTGTACACCGCCTCGTTGGCCTGTGCGCCCGAATGGGCCTGCACATTGGCGAAGGCCGCGCCAAACAGCTCCTTGGCGCGCTCGATGGCCAGGGCTTCCACCACGTCCACATGCTCGCAGCCGCCATAATACCGCTTGCCGGGGTAACCCTCGGCATATTTGTTGGTAAGGACGCTGCCCGCCGCGGCCATGACCGCAGGGGAGACGATGTTTTCACTGGCAATCAGTTCTAAGTTGCGGCGCTGGCGGCCCAGCTCGGCGCGCATTGCCGCGCCGACCTCGGCATCCCGGTTGTGGACAAAGCTTATGGTATCCATCATATCCTGGTACATAGGAACCTCTTTTCTGTAGTTTTCATTGCGAAACAACACATTGCGATATCTTGATTATAGTATGGCACGGGAGCTGATGTCAAGTGGAAAGGGGCGGGCTTTCCTTTCGGCGGCAAATCGTTTATAATAAAGGAAATAAAAAAGATACAGGGAGGATAACCTGTTGCTTAAGAAGCTTATTCCGTTGTTTGGCGTGCTGTTGCTCCTTTCCGGCTGCGGACAGGAAGGCATTGCGATTGAGGAGAGCCCGGCGCCCGGGGCCTCCCCGCCTGCGCCGGCGGATGCCGCCCGTGAGATAGTCTTGCTGGTGGACAGTGATTTGGAGGATATTTTTATTTTAGGCGCGGAGCGCTTTGCGTATGAGCTGGGGCAGCTCACAAAGGGAGAGCTTACGGTGGAGGTGCGCACCGCGCGGGATGCGGCGGCCCGGCTCAAATCGGGAGGGGCGGAGTTCGCCTTTTTGGACAGTAGAACCACAAAGGATGTATGCCGGGGCTTTCAAGCCTTGGCCACCCCCTTTCTATATTCGGGCTATGAGGCGCTCACCATGTCGTGCAATGCCGAGCAGATGCGCGGGGTGTTAAACGAAAGCATGGCCCAGGCGGGAAAAACCCGGCTGTTAGCGGCTTATTACGGGCCGGGTTATCATTTGCTCACCACCTGGCAGCCCACGGATTTTACCCGCTTTTCCGAGGCGGTTATCGCGGTGGATCCTGCCAGCGGTTCCGGGGAAGGGTTTCATTACCTGGGCGCGCAGGCGGCGGAGGAGGCGGATCCGGGCGCGCGCATTGCCCTGGTGCAGAGCGGCGAGGTGCAGGGGGCCGAGCTGACGCTGGAGCAGCTTATCGGCGCCGACTGGTTTGAAACGGACGTTTACCTCACCTACACCTACCACACCTCGCGCCCGGTGTGGCTTGCCGCGGATGAAGCCTTTCTGAACGGGCTGACCCCATTCCAAAGCGCGGCTGTCACCGAGGCCTGCGCCCGGATTTACAACGACATTGACCAGAGCTATCTCATGCAGGAGGCGGAGGCGGGGGAAAAGCTTGCCGCGCAGGGTGTTTTATTATCCCGGGATTTCTCCGCCGCCCGCTCGGAAATCTTTCTGGTGGAGGGCAGCGCTTCGGAAGACTCCCGGGATCCGGTGGAGGCTTTTATCTTGGATTTTGTCCGCGCCATCGAATAGGAGGACGGCAATTATGGCATCACCGCTGGCAAACCGCCTGCGCCCCCAAACGCTGGACGATGTGGTGGGACAGGCTCACATTCTGGGGAAGGGCGCTCCTCTGCGCTCTATGATCGACAGCGGCCACCTCCCCAACCTTATATTTTACGGGCCGTCCGGCGTGGGCAAAACCACGGTGGCCCGGATCATCGCGGGCATGGCCGGAAAAAAACTCCACCGGCTCAACGGCACCACCGCCTCCACGGCGGATATCCGGGCGGTGGTGGAGGATTTGGGCACCATAGACGGCATAGGCGGGGTGGTGCTCTACCTGGACGAGATCCAGTACCTGAACAAAAAACAACAGCAAACCCTGCTGGAGTTCATTGAGGACGGCAGCATCACATTGATCGCCTCCACAACCGAGAACCCCTATTTCTACATTTATAACGCGATTCTAAGCCGCTCCACGGTTTTTGAGTTCCGGCCGGTGGAGCCGGAGGAGATTGGCAGGGCGGTGTCCCGCGCCTTTTCCATTCTGGAGGAGGAAAGCGGCGATACGGCGGAGCTGGAGGCGGGTGTGGCGGATGTCATTTCCAAAACCTGCGGCGGCGATGTGCGCAAGGCGCTGGGGGCGGTGGAATTTGTGTGGTATGCCGCTCAACCCGAGGGGAGGCTTCGGAGGATATCCGCCGAAACGGCGCGGCAGGTGGCCCAACGCTCCAATATGCGCTATGACCGGGATGGGGATGAGCATTACGACATCCTGTCCGCTTTTCAGAAATCCATCCGGGGGTCGGACGAAAACGCCGCCCTCCACTACCTGGCCCGGCTGCTGGTGGCGGGGGATCTGCTTTCGCCCTGCCGGCGGCTGCTGGTCACCGCCTGCGAGGACATCGGGCTTGCCTATCCCCAGGCCGTCTCCATCGTCAAGTCCTGCGTGGACGCCGCCGTGCAGCTGGGGCTGCCGGAGGGCCGCATTCCCCTGGCGCAGGCAGTGATCCTGTTGTGCACCGCGCCCAAATCCAACAGCGCGATTATGGGAATTGACGCCGCGATGCAGGATTTATCCAACCGGGAGATGGGGGAGATCCCCCGCCATCTGAAGGACGGCCATTACGGTGGGGCCCAGAAGCTGGGCAATGCCATCGGCTACCAATATGCCCATAACTTCCCCAATCACTATGTGAAACAGCAGTATCTGCCCGACGCTTTAGCCGACCGGGTGTACTACGAGTTCGGGGACAACAAGAACGAGCAGGCGGCCCGGGCCTACCGGCAGAAGATCAAGGGCGGGGAGTAACAACAAAAAAGCCAGCTCCCGGGAGCTGGCGAGGATGTAGATATTAATTAAAACACAGATTCAATAATCCGCTCCGAAACGTCGGGGGAATACCGCCAGGTGTCGATATGGGACTCCTCCAGATAATATTGCAGGGGCCCGGGGGTATAGGCGGCGTCGAAGGCGTCCACGATGATAAGCTTTACCTTCATTTTTTCCGGGATGAGGTTCTTGATGTATACGCTGGCATGCTGGCCGGGCAATACGCCGTCCCGGGGCTCCGCCAGGCCCGCCAAGTTAGGGGTCAGCTCCACAAATACGCCGTAGTTTTCTACCGAGCGCACCACTCCCGCTACTGTTTCACCGGGGGAGAAGCGGAGGGCGTTTTGCTCCCAGGTGCCCAGCAGCTCCTTGTGGGAAAGGGTGATGCGGTTGTCGCTGTCAAAGGACTTTACCACCGCCTTGATGCTCTGGCCTGTGCGGAAGCGATCCCTGGGATGACTGATGCGGGATACGGATATGGCGTCTATGGGGATCAGCGACGTGATGCCGCAGCCGATATCCACAAAGCAGCCGAAGCTTTCCAGATGGGTAATCCGCGCGCCAATAACGTCGCCGGGGCGGAGGCGGTCTATGTATTCCCGGCGGCAGCGCTCCTGCACCAGCTTCCGGGACAGTATGGCGAAGATCTCTCCCGCATCGTCCTTTTCAAAGCCCGTGACGGAAAAGCACACCGGCTTGTTTACCCGGGAGATAATGGCGATATCCCGGGTGGTACCGTCGTCGATGCCCAGCACCGTGTGGGATCGGGGAATGACGCCGCGGCAGCACCCCAGCTGCACAATGAGGTTATGGTCGGAATCACAGACGAGGGTGCGCCCCTCCAATATTTTGTTTTGGCTCATAGCCTCTTGCAGCGCGGCCATGCTGCGTTGCGTCAGTTTATTTTCCACCGTATCTATGAGGGAACCCTCCGGCTGATATTCATTCATGTGGTTCTGAACCTCCTCTGTCTTTCTACAAAGCCGCTTTTTCAGCGTGATGTAACATGTATATTCACCCGGACAGCCAATCATGCACGTTTTACCGGGGGCGGCATGGGGCGGCCGGGGCGGTAAAAAATATTTGATATGTGGTACGGCTATCTGCTATAATAGGAAACAATGCCTTTACTGGGAGGTAATGCCTTGGATGTGCGCGTAGGCGATGTTTTAACCATGAAAAAAAAGCACCCCTGCGGCGCGGGCACCTTTCTTGTGCTGCGCTCCGGTATGGATTTTCGGATCCGGTGCACAGGCTGTGGCCGGGAGGTCATGGTATCCCGGGCAAAATGTGAAAAAAACATAAAAAAAATTACCCGCGAGGATAACTCGGAGTAACTGAATGGAGCAGGCCGATGTTCGATAAACTTAAAAATGCCGAGGATCGCTACGAGGAAATCAACCACCAGCTTATGAACCCTGATGTGGCGGGCAATAACGATAACTACAGAAGCCTGATGAAGGAGCTTAAAAGCCTGACCCCCATCGTGGAGAAGTACCGGGAGTACGCCGCCGCCAAGAAAGCCATGGAGGAAGCCCGTGAGCTGCTGGACGAGGGGGGCCTGGACAAGGACTTTAAGGAAATGGTGGAGGAGGAGTACGCCGAAAACAGGGCGAGACTGGAAGGGATTTCCCAGGAGATCAAGATTTTGCTGCTGCCCCAGGATCCCAACGACGACAAAAGCGTTATCATTGAGATTCGCGGCGGCGCCGGGGGGGACGAGGCCGCGCTCTTTGCCAATTCCCTCTACCGCATGTACAGCATGTACGCCGAATCCCAGCGCTGGAAAACAGAAATCCTCAACGCGAACCAGACCGAGCTGGGCGGATTTAAGGAAATCAGCTTTTCCATCGAGGGGGAGGGCGCTTATTCCCGCCTCAAGTTTGAGAGCGGCGTCCACCGGGTGCAGCGGGTGCCCGAAACCGAATCCCAGGGCCGGGTGCATACATCCACCGTCACCGTGGCGGTGCTGCCCGAGGTGGAGGATGTAGAGGTGGATATCAGCCCCGGCGACCTTGCGATCGACACCTTCCGGGCCAGCGGCGCAGGCGGACAGCATGTTAACAAAACGGAATCCGCCATCCGCATCACCCATCTGCCCACCGGGATGGTGGTGGAATGCCAGGATGAGCGGAGCCAGCATAAAAACAAGGACAAGGCCATGAAGATCCTCCGCTCCCGGTTGTTTGAGCGGATGCAGCAGGAGCAAACCGATAAAATCGCCTCCCAGCGCAAGCTTCAGGTGGGAACCGGGGACAGGTCGGAGCGCATCCGGACTTATAACTTCCCCCAGGGCCGCATGACCGACCACCGCATCGGGCTTACCCTGTATAAGCTGGACACCATTATGAATGGGGATTTGGCCGAGATGTTCGACGCACTCATAACCTTTGACCAGGCGGAGAAGCTCCAGTCCAGCCAGGCGCAATAACGGAAAACCAACCCAAGGATAAAGAATAGAGAGGTAACTTGAATAGTATTCATACAAGGCTCGTAAAGATAGAGGACATCCAAAAGGACGCGCCGGAAATCCTCCTCGCCGCGGAAACCCTGCGGCGGGGGGGCTTGGTGGCGCTTCCCACCGAAACCGTTTACGGCATTGCCGCAGACGCACTGAATCCCGAGGCGGTGGCCAAAATATTTGAGGCCAAGGGCCGTCCGCCGGACAATCCCCTTATTGTCCACATCGCCGGGTGGGAGCAGCTGGAGCCTTTGGTGTCCGCGATTCCCCCGGGGACGGAGGCTCTTGCCCGGGCCTTTTGGCCCGGGCCCCTGACCATGGTGCTGCCCAAAAGCCCGCGGGTACCCTATGTGGTGAGCGGAGGATTGGAAACGGTGGCGGTGCGGATGCCGTCCCACCCCTGCGCCCGGGAGATCATTGCCCGCAGCGGGCTGCCGGTGGCGGCGCCCTCGGCCAACCTCTCCGGCAGGCCCAGCCCCACCACCGCCTCCCACTGCATGACCGACCTTGACGGTAAGGTGGAGCTTATTGTGGATGGGGGAGCCTGTGCCGTGGGGGTGGAGTCCACGGTGGTCACCCTGGCGGACAGCCCCCCCAGGCTGCTTCGGCCGGGGGCGGTCACCCTGTCCCAGCTCCGGTGGGTGCTGGGGGAGGTGGAGGTGGATCCGGCGGTGTCCCGCGAGGCGGAGGCCGGGGCGGTAGTCTCCTCCCCGGGGATGAAATACAAGCATTACGCACCCAAGGCCCAGGTGGTGCTGGTGAACGGCCCGGTGGAGCGGCTCTGCCGGCTGCTGGAGCGGGAGGCCGCCCCAGGGGTGTTCGGCCTTGTGTTTGACGAGGATTTGGGACGGATGCCGGTTCCCAGCATCAGCTACGGGCCGGAGGGGGACAGCGCCGCCCAGGCGCGGAATTTATTTGCCGCGCTTCGGGAGCTGGATGACCGGGGGGCGCGGCGGGTCTACGCCCGCGCGCCATTACAGGATGGGGTGGGCATGGCGGTGTACAACCGGCTGATCCGTGCGGCGGGTTTCACCGAAATCACGGTATAGCCGGTTAACTTAAAAAACGCTAAAGCAATTATTAAGTAACCGGCTATATCATAATTGACATCTGAAAGCAAGCCTTGCTTGCCGGTTTGCAGTGCACAAACGGGAACCGACATCATAGAAAGCGCACACATCGGGATAGTTGGCATATTTGAAAATATGGAGAATAGGATGGAACATAAAGGAATAATTGTGGGAATTACCGGCCAGTCCGGTGCGGGAAAGACTGCGGTAAGCGCAATGCTGGCCGCCCGGGGATACCCGGTGATCGACGCAGACCTGGTGGCGCGGCAGGTGGTGGCAAAGGGATCCAAATGCACACTGGATCTGGCTGTGGAATTTGGCATCGAGATACTTAACGTGGACGGCACCCTTAACCGCCGGAAGCTGGGGTCGATTGTGTTTACCGACAAAAAAAAGCGTATGCGCCTGAACCGGATCACCTTCCCCTACATCCAGGAGGAGATTTTCCTTCAGGTGGAGGGGCTGCGGAAAAAAGGGGAAGATGTGATTTTTCTGGATGCGCCCACACTGATCGAAAGCGGCACACATAAGCGGTGCGATAAGGTTGTCAGCGTAATTGCGCCGCTGGAGCTCCGCGTCCGGCGCATTATCCAAAGGGATGAGCTCACCCGGGAGGAAGCGATGCAGCGGATCAGCGCCCAGCACGGCGACGCGTATTACACAAGCCGCTCCGACTTTGTCATCGAGAACAGCGGCGATATAGACGGGCTCCGGGAAAAGGTGGCGCAACTCATCGGCCGGTGTTGCCCGGATCAACAAAAAGAGGAATGACGATGTGCAGGGTTTTAAATCAAAAATCCAAATAGTTTTCTATTTGCTGGTTATAGTAGTAGTAACCATCGGAGCGAGATGGGCTTTTTTGCGTTTCTACCGGGCCGCTTATCCCATCCGCTACAGCGAGCTGGTGGTGGAGGAGAGCAAACGGAACGCGCTGCCACCCTCCCTGATATACGCGGTTATCCGCACGGAAAGCGGCTTTAACCCCGATGCTGTCTCCAGTGTGGAGGCCAGGGGCCTGATGCAGATCACCGGGGAAACCCTCGCCTGGGCCTTGTACCGGGAAAACGATCCCCCTCTGGAGGAGGAGGCCCTGCATGACACCGCGGTAAACATCCGGTATGGCGCCGTTATCCTGCGGCTGCATTTGGGGGAGTTCGGCTCTGTGGAAAACGCCTTGTGCGCTTACCACGCCGGGAGGAGCAATCTGCTTAAATGGCTGGACAGCTCGGAATCCTCCTTGGACGGGAGCACGCTGTACCGCATCCCCTTTGCGGATACCGCCTATTATGTTAACCGGGTGCTTGATACCCAGCGTATCTACCAGCGTCTTTATCATTTGGAATAGCTTGTAAATTTAAAGGAGGCTTCAAAATGGGCAGCGAGGAGAAAAAAGAGCTGACTGCCGGGGAACAGCTGAAAAAGGATCTGATTATGGATCCCAAGGGCAGCGGCATGGAGATGAGCGAGGAGCAAATCGCCAAGGCCATGGAGTTTGGCGAAGGATATAAAGCCTTCCTGGACGCGGCCAAAACCGAGCGGGAAGCGGTTGCTTACGCCGTGAAGGCGCTGGAGAAAAACGGCTATGTCCCCTTTGACCCGAAAAAGTGTTACAAGGCCGGCGACAAGGTGTATGTGAACAACCGGGGGAAGGCGCTGCTTTTCGCTGCCATTGGCCGCCGTCCCCTTTCGGAGGGGGCCAATATCCTGGCCAGCCATATTGATTCCCCCCGCATTGACCTCAAGCCCCGCCCCCTCTATGAGGAGGCCCAGCTCGCCATGTTTAAAACCCATTACTACGGCGGCATCCGCAAATACCAGTGGGTGGCCCTGCCTTTGGCGCTCCACGGCGTGGTGGTGAAGAAGGACGGCGAGGCCGTGACCGTGGCCATCGGTGAGGAACCCGGCGATCCGGTATTCTGCATCAACGACCTGCTGCCCCATCTGGCCAAGGATCAAAACCAGCGGAAGCTGAACGAGGGCGTCAAGGGGGAGGAGCTGAACGTGCTGGCGGGTTCCCTGCCCTTCCGGGACGACAAGGTGAGCGAAAAGGTCAAGCTAAATGTCATAAAGCTGCTCAATGAAAAATACGGCTTCGTGGAGGGGGATTTTCTGTCCGCCGAGCTGATGCTGGTTCCCGCCCACAAGGCCCGGGATGTTGGCTTCGACCGCTCCATGATCGGCTCGTATGGCCACGACGACCGGGTGTGCGCTTACACCGCCCTTATGGCCTCCATGGATACCCCGGCTCCGGAAACCACCTGGATTAATATTCTGGCCGACAAGGAGGAGGTGGGCTCAGACGGCAACACCGGCTTAGGTTCCACCTTTTTGGAATATTTTATGCTGGATTTGGCCGAGGCGCAGGGGGTGTCCGGCCGGGACGCCCTGCGGAATTCCCGATGCCTGTCCGCCGACGTAAGCGCCGCCTTTGACCCTACCTTCCCCGAGGTGAACGAGAAAAAGAACACCGCCTATATCGGCTACGGCGCCTGTGTGATGAAATATTCCGGCTCAGGCGGAAAAAGCTCCACCAGCGACGCCTCCGCCGAGCTGATGGGCTATATCCGCACATTGTTTGACAAAAATGATATCCACTGGCAGGTTGCCGAGCTGGGCAAGGTGGATCACGGCGGCGGCGGCACCGTTGCCAAATTTATCGCCAACCTGGGGGTGGACGTGGTGGACATCGGCGTTCCGGTGCTGTCCATGCACGCGCCGTTCGAGGTGGTGAGCAAGCTGGATGTCTACAGCGCCTATCTGGCTGACCGCGCGTTTATAGCCGGTTAACTTATCGCAATTGCAATCAAAAACCGGAATGCCTGACAACCTTGATTGCAATTGCATACAACAAAGATGCAGCTGTCGGTTTTCGGTTTGTTTCTGCAATTGCGGTAAAAACGATTAATTGGCTATATAAAGGTTGAATATTTTCCGGGATATGGTATAATTACAAATAGGTTACTGCTGTTTTGTCCGTAACATTAGGGGGTATTGCTATGACTGTCAAAATTAAGCTCACCACCGCCGAGGATCTGCGAAGGTTTATGACCCTTTCCTGGGACTGCGAGGAGGATATCGGAGTGCACGCGCCGGACGGGCAGATTGCCGACGCTAAATCAATACTGGGATTGATTGCGCTGGATTACAGTGAACCGGTAACCGTTGTCACAGAAAGCCAGGCGTTCATCCGCAAGCTTAAAAAATGGATTGTCGAGTAGCCGGGCTCTGATGGGCTGGCGGTGAAACCCGTGCAAACCGGCAGCCTTTCCGCTGCCGGTTTTGCTTGTTGAAGGAGAGCGCATGAATATCATCATTGTGGGGGACGGCAAGGTCGGATACGCGTTGGCCGACCAGCTGAACCAGGAGGGCCACAGTATTACCGTTATTGACAATAAGCTGGACAAGCTCAACAATACCATGGATCAGCTGGATGTAATCGGGGTGTTGGGCAACGGCGCGAGCCTGGACGTGCAGATAGAGGCGGGCGTGCCGGACGCGGATCTGCTCATAGCCGCCACCTCGGCGGACGAGCTGAACATGATCTGCTGCTTTACCGCCAAGAGCCTGGGGGCAAAGCGCACCATCGCGCGGGTGCGGAATCCGGAATATTCGGCCCAGCTCAATCTGTTTAAGGAGCAGTTTGGCCTGAGCATGGTCATTAACCCCGAGCTGGAGGCGGCCCGGGAGATCTCCCGGGTTCTCAAATTCCCCCAGGCCACCAAGGTGGAAACCTTCTCCAAGGGGAGGGTGGAGCTGGTGGAGGTGAAAATTCAGGAGGATGCGCCGCTGGTGGGCAAAAAACTGATGGAGATGCCCTCTGTTATCAGCGCCAAGGTGCTTATCTGCGCCGTGGAGCGCTGCCACGAGGTGATTATTCCCAAGGGCGGCTTTGTCCTGAAGGCCGGAGACCGGATCCATGTTACCGGTGAGAGCAGGCAGATAGCCGCCTTTCTCGGACAGCTGGGCGGGCTCAAGCGCAGGCTGCGCAGCATCATGCTGGTGGGCGGCGGACGCATTGCCTACAATCTGGTAAGGATGCTGGATGAAAAGGTATTCCGGGTCACCATCATTGAAAAAAGCCAGGAACGGTGTGACGCGCTGTGCGGTTTGCTGCCACACGCCTCCATCATCCACGGCGACGGCTCGGATACCGAGGTGCTGGAGTCGGAGGGGATTGCCGGAGTGGACGCGTTTGTGGCGCTGACCAATATAGATGAGGAAAACCTTATCATGTCCATGGTGGCCAGCCAGATGAGCGTACCCAAGATTATCACCAAAACCGGCCGCTTCAACAATCTGGAGATTATGGAAAAGCTGGGCATTGATACGGTAATTAATCCCAAGATGACTGTGGCCAATCAGACGATCCAGTATGTGCGGGCGGTGCAGAATTCGGTGGATATGTCCAACATCAATACACTGCATAAGATCGTCAACGGCCGGGCGGAGGCGGTTGAGTTTACCGCCGGGGAGGACACCTACAACCTGGGGGTTCCCCTGGAAAAGCTGGCCCTGCGCCGGAATCTGCTGCTGGCGCTGATTGTGCGCGGCGACAAGGTGATTATCCCCGGCGGTAAGGATAGCATCCGGTCGGAGGATAGGGTTGTGGTGCTGACCAATGAATACAAGTTTGTGCACCTGAACGACATTTTCCAGGCGGACAGCTCCGAGGTGGAGGCTGTGGAATATGAGGGAACCCTGTATCTTTAGGGATCGGGCGGACAAGAGGGAAGATCGGTTAAAGGAATAATATGGACTTTAGAATAGTTGCCCACCTGGTGGGTATGGTGTTGCGCATTCAGTCGGTTCTTATACTGCCGGCTATGGCGTTCTGCATGGCTACCGGCGAACAAAAATCGACAAGGGCGTTTTTTATAACGCTGGTAATCGCCATTGCAGGCTTTATGCTGCTGGGGCTCATGCGTTATGACGCGAAACGGCGTATGTATATCAAGGATGGCTTCGTGGCCGTTGCCATCTGCTGGATTGTCATTTCCATTACAGGGGCGCTGCCCTTTTATCTTAGCGGGACGATTCCCTCGTTTCTGGACGCGTTCTTTGAATCCGTATCCGGCTTTACCACCACCGGCGCTTCCATCATCGCCGATGTGGAGGCGCTGCCCAGGGGGATGCTTCTATGGCGCAGCTTTACCCACTGGATAGGCGGTATGGGGGTGCTGATCTTTCTGCTGGCGGTGTTCCCGGCCATCTCGGGAGGGGACAACTCCATCAGCGTGATGAAGGCGGAAAGCCCCGGGCCTTCGCCGGGCAAGCTTGTGCCAAAGCTCCGCCAAAGCGCCAAGATACTCTATACCATCTACATCAGCCTCACCATCCTGCAAATACTGTTTCTCCGCCTGGGCGGCATGCCTGTATTTGACTGCGTGGTAAACGCGCTGGCAACAGCCGGAACCGGAGGCGTTACCATCACCAACGCGTCCATTGCCGCCTACGGCAGCGTTTATGTGGATATGGTCATCGGTGTATTTATGATCCTTTTCAGCATTAATTTTAATTTGTTTTATTTTATGCTGGTGCGGAATTTTTCCGCCATCCTGAAAAATGAGGAGCTTCGGGTTTACCTGGGGGTGATTGCCTCCGCCACGGTGCTCATCGCCGTCAACCTGACGGGAACGGTGTATCATTCCGTTCCCCAGGCGCTTCGCTATGCGTTTTTTCAGGTGTCCTCAGTTGCCAGCTCCACCGGCTTTTCCACCGCCGATTTCGGGCAGTGGCCCACCTTCAGCAGGATACTCCTTTTTTTACTGATGTTTATGGGAGCGTGTGCGGGCTCCACCGGCTGCGGCATTAAGGTGTCCCGTTTTGTTATCTTTTTCAAGGAGGCGAAGCGATCCCTTTACCGTGTCGTACACCCCCGGTCGGTGGAGCTTGTAAAGATGGACGGCAAGGCGCTGGACAAAACGACGGTTCAAGCGGTGAACACCTATCTGGTTACCTTTATATTGCTGTTTGGCACCTCAGTGCTTCTGGTTTCTATTGACGGATTTAGCTTTGAAACCACCGTGACGTCGGTGGCGGCCTGTATAAACAATCTGGGGCCCGGCTATGGTATGGTGGGGATCACCGGAAATTACAGCGCGTTTTCCGCCTTCAGCAAGATTGTGCTTTCCGTGAATATGCTCCTGGGCAGATTGGAAATATACCCCATTTTGCTGCTGTTTTCACCCCGCACCTGGAAGAGGATTTAGTGAGGGCTGCTACATTCTGGTGGTTGGGCGACGTGTTCTTAAAACACTTTAGAACTTTAAATCAATTGGCTATATAGGAAAAAATTTCTAAACACTTGACAATATACATATTAGCACCTTAAAATAAGGAGAATGAAAAATCTGGAAATTATATGGATGGACAGCACACGGGCGACCGGCTTGTCTGCCGGTTCGCACGGGAGATGTGAGTCAGCATGACGCCCCGCCCCGTAACAAACAGGCGGGCTGGCCCAAAACATAACGTTAAGGTGGAAAAATGCCCATGGATATGTTGTTGAGCATGGATATAAAGACAATGCTTCTGCTTTTATTTTGGGGAAATTTAACATCGCTTCTGCTTATCCGGGCCTATCAGCTGTTGAGCGTCAGGGCCAGTGACCATCAGCTGGTCGGCAGTCTGGTGAAGGCAAAGATCTTTGAGATAATTGCCTATTTTTGCCTGGCCTTTCGCGGCGCGATTCCCGATCTTTTATCTGTGAACCTGGGGAACACATGCCTCTTTTTAGGCTTTTATATGGAGGCCGTCGCCATATTTCAGATACTGCAAAAGGAGGATTCCCGAAGCGCCAGGCTGACAAAGGGAATCCTCCTGGTGTCTCTCTTTTTTTTCAACCTGCTGGAATTAATGTTTGACATAAATGCCCTGCGCGTTCCTCTTGCCTCCATAGTTATGTTTGCGATCATGCTGATTCCCAGCTGCATGCTGTTTCTGTCCCGGGGTGTAAGCCGCTTTAAACGGATTGTGGGAATGTTCTATTTTTTCTTTCTGACGCTTCAATTGCCCAGAACGGTATACACACTTTATAACAATGTTCATGTTCTGTCCAATAATCTTATCCAGTCCCTGACCTTCCTTTCTATGGTTATGCTGATGATTTTCGGGCTGCCCTCATACCTGCTGCTTATGAAGGAAGAAACTGATAAGCTTATTAATACCATGGCGACAACCGATTGCCTGACCGGCCTTGCAAACCGGCACAGCTTTCTGGAAGCGGCAGAGGGGACGGTGGAAAAATGCAAAAATGAAGGGCGTTCCATATGCGTTTTGTTCATGGATATCGACCATTTTAAGGAGATAAATGACGTGTATGGCCACCTTTTTGGGGACGAGGTATTGGAAAGCCTTTCCGGTATCATCCGGCGCAATTTGAGAGCCGGGGATTTGTCTTGCAGGTATGGCGGCGAGGAATTTCTCGTGCTGCTATCCAATGCCGGCCTGGAAGCGGGAAGAATTGCCGCGCAAAGGATTATGACGGAGATTTCCGGCACATCCTATCCCCAATATCCTGATTTCAAATTTACGATTAGTGTTGGAATCGCAGACTGCGTCCCCCGTGACAATGAAAATGTGGAGAGCTTTATCAGCAAAGCGGATAAAGCTCTGTATAAAGCTAAAAATACCGGCAGAAACAGGATAGTGGAATATTCGGCGCTGAATATTGCTGAATAAGGGCCGCTGTTAGTTGCCTTTACTAAGGTTTTTCCCCCTGCGCTTTACCCGGAAATACGCGGTAATCTTCCTGTGGAGGATCAGTCCGCAAATGCTGATGCCGGTAATAATCAGAAAAAGAATAGCCGCCCGGAGCCACCTTCCCTGCACGATGCTGTCCCCGGCAAGCACCGAGGTGAGCATAGCCGGGACACGGGCGCAGGTGGATATGAGCATGAACCGGCTCATCGGAATAGAAGTGAGGGCAAACAGGTAGGTGAGGGCGTCCTTGGGGGTGCCCGGGATAAAAAACAGGGCGGCAATCAGCAGCTCCAGCTTTCTGGCGTCCTGCAAAAAGCTATAGTTCAAGATATCCTTTTCGTCTACAAAAAGCGCGATAATCCGGTGGCCAAACCGTTGCACCAGCGCAAATACCGACAGGGTGGCGAGCAGGGTACCCAAAAGGCAGATAAACAGGCCGATCCAGGGGCCGTAAAGCGCACCGGCTACAATTTGAATGGGGCCGCCAGGAATAAAGGCGACCACAATCTGCACATATTGAATCAGCAGAAGCAGCAGGCCGCCGCCCATCCCCAGGGAGGCCACCAGCTCCTGAAAGGCCGCCAGGCGGTCGGGGCTGCGCAGCGATATCATCCACCAGATCCCCGCCGCCGTAAATGCGGCTAATGTGATACCGCCGACGGCCAGTCCGGCTACTTGCAGGCGGATTCCCCTGCGCTTGGGGGGAGTGGGCATGGGCAGAGCTCCTTTCGGCGGCGTATTGTGTTTCACGGCTTTGTATAGTAAAATAGGTTAAGCTATTATATGACGATACAGCGGAGGGGGAACATAGGATGGATCAGGAAATATTTAAGGCAGGCGTCCGTCCGGGAAGTCCCAACAGCCAGGTTGAGATCAAAATGCTCCTGTGCTTTATTCTATCCAAAATAAAGGATGTTATGAGCTTTGCGCAGCTGTATGAGGCTCTTAGCCAGGATGCCCTTGTAAATTACTTCGAGCTGGTGGAAGCGCTGGATCAGCTGGCGATCCAGGGACACCTGCAATGCGGCAATCCTGCCGGAGGGGAGAGCCTGTACAGCATCACCCCGTTGGGGGAACAGGCCGCGGAAGAATTTACCCCGATCCTGCCCCTGTCGGTGAGGGATCGGGCGCTACAGGCGACGGAGCGCCTGTTGGAACGGCAAAAGCGGCTCTCCGAGCTGAAGGTGGATGTTTCGGACGCTCCGGGCGGCGGCTTCATCATGGAGCTGTCTATTCCGGCGGAGGAGTCGGAGCTGGTGAAATTTTCGCTGTTTGTACCCACTAAAGAGCAATGTGATGTGATACGGCGGCGTTTTTTAAATGCCCCCAGCTTTATTTACAAAGGGGTTTTAGCGCTGCTGACAGGGGATCGGCAGGTGTTGGACGAGCTGTTCCCCCCGCCGGACGAGCAGCTGTTTTAAACGGCGTGCAGGATAGTGTGTCGGCAAAAAGACCTTGGAGAAACTTTTTCGGGAAAAAGCCTCCTCAACCCCCTTTAAAAAGCTTTAGGCCACCGGTCATGAGCCGGTGGCTTTTCGCGTCCGGCTACTGTGGGACGCGGTCTTGCCGCCCCCGCAGCAGTCCGCCTATCTTTTTGAGCATATAGAGGATAGGCCCCATATTGCAGAGCACCAAAAGAATGAAGACAGCTGCCTCAATGGCGATCCAGAAGCGCACCTCGCTCATGGACGCCCACACCTGTACCAGCAGCAGGCACAGGCTGGCTCCGATGCGGAGGGGACGCATCCTGATAGCAATATAGCGGCGCGTATCTACAGCGCGTATAATAAAAACAATAAAATAGCTGATAAATGTGGCAAAGGCAGCGCCGTTTGCCTCATACTTGGGGATAAGCAGCAGGTTCAGTATAATGTTGGTGGCGGCGCCGATAAATGTGGTTACGGATACCATTCGGTTGCTTTTGGCCACATTGTAAATGGTTCCCAAAAAGGTTACCAGGCAGGAACAAGAAACCGCCAGCACCAGAAAAGGCATATGCTGCCAGGCGGGGTAGTATTTGGGCATCAGCACCATGGCGATGGGCTTCACCAGGAGGATCAGCGCCGAGGCCGCCACAAAGATCAGAGTGTGGTAGGCGGTGAATACGGTGGAATAAAAGCTGGCCCGTTCCTTCTCATCATTTTCGGAGAAGGCTGAAATTTGCCAGGCCTGGATAAAGATGGTGGAAACGAGGGTCATCATGGTGGGAATCCGGGCGGCGGCGGCATAGAGGCCGTTGGCCTCGGGGCTGACCAGCCAGTCCACCAGGTACCGGTCGGACAGATTGGTTACCCACCAGAACACCGCGGTGGGCACAAGGGGGATGCTGTACCGCAGCATGTCCCGCAGGGTATCCCTGCTGAATTTACGGGGTTTAAAAAAGCGGTAGAGCCTTAGCAGAAGGATAAGCCCAAAGGCGGAGAGTGCGTCGGCAATGATGGTGGCCGTCACATACCCGGTGACGCCGCCTTGGAGGGGGCCGACAAACACGAACACCAAAATCACGGTGGTTATGGTGGTAAACAGGCCGTCCAACGCAAATATCCGCACAAACCCGCTGGCCCGGACAAAATGGGTGGTGGCGGAGCGCATGGCGGACATGAGCACATACAGGTAAATAAAAAGGATATAGCTATTGATGCGGGTGATTAAATTCAGCAGGGGATAACAGATCAGCAGCAGGCAGTACCCTGTAAAAATGGTGAGCACCGCGGTGGTAAAGACATCGCTCTTTCTCTCGCTCTTGTCCAGGCCGAAGCGGATAACCGCCTCATGCACGCACAGGCTGATGATGGGAACGATAAAGTTGCAGGTGCTGGTCACCAGATCCATGGTGCTGTAGTCGCCCTCTGTCAAAAGTCCGGTGAGGAAGGGCATAAGGAACAGGGTGAGCAGCTTGGAGCCAAATGTGGCAATGCCAAACAGCAGGGTGTTGGAAATCAGCTTGGTGTATTTGCTCATAGGCGTTTGAACCGTCCCGTCCCTTTCCTTTAGTATGGTTCCTATCTACAGCCTTCGCCTGGGACGGTAGCCGCCGGATTTTTTGCCCCGGTTGTGCAGGATGGTCATAATCAGATAAAACAGAATCAGCAGGATAACAAAGATCACCGCGAACTTAAACCAGAAGGAGCTAAGCACCGACTTGATTTTTTCGAGTATCACCAGCAGCTTGCTGGCGGGTACGGATTCCGCCGCGAGGAGCTCCACCTCACCGATTTCCTCACCGGCCAGCACCAGGGTTGCCGTGCCGATATGGTCGAATTTTTTCACGGGAGCGTCCACCGATTCGGGGATATTGTACTTCAGGGTGACGCTGGAGGGCTCTATATCCTTAGGCACCAAAGCGGTGTAGCGCTCCGCCACCATCACCTGGAGGAAATCCTTATCCAGGGATAACCGCAGGGGAACCTCCGGGACAAGCTTGCCCTTCTCCACCAGGGCCTTCCGCCGGAAGGTGTCGAATACCCAGTCGTAGAGCTGCTTGGTTTCGACAAAGGCCATCTGGTCGTCCAGTACCTTGCCGTCCTCCCCGATATAGGGGGCGTTCATCACCACCAGCAAATAAGTAAAGCCGTCCCGGGTGGCGGTGGAAACAAAGCAGCGCCCCGAATCGGGCAGGGTGCCGGTCTTAACGCCCTTGAGAGCCGGATAATAATATTTGCTGCTTTCCAGCATCATATGGTTGGTGGTGTTCCACACCAGCTCCGTATGGAGGTTGGTGGGGCCGTAGGTATGCTTGGTGGTGGAGACGATATCCATAAAGCCGGGCAGCTCCATGGCGTGCCGGGTCAGCAAAAACATATCCTTGGGCGTGGTGACGTGGGAAGCGTCGAACAGGCCGTTGGAGTTGACAAAGTTGGTTCCGGTGGCCCCCAGCTCCTTGGCCCGCGCGTTCATCATATCCGCGAAATCCCCCTGGGAGCCCCCCAAGTGCTCGGCAATAATCATGGCGGCCTCGTTGGCGGAGGGCAGCATCAGGGCATAGAGAAGCTGCCGCATGGGAAGCTCCTCCCCCGCCATCAGCCCCCCCTTGGACACCTCTCCGTTGCCCTCCACATACTGGTACCGGTAGAGATAATCCTGGACGGCGTTGGAGTAGGTAACCATTTCCTCATCCAGGTCGTCCACATTTTCCAGCGCGAGAATGCAGGTCATGACTTTGGTCAGGGAGGCGGGATACATGGATTTTTCCGCGTTCTTTTCATAAATCAATGTATCGGTATCCAGATTGTAGAGGTATACTCCCTCGGCGGATACGGCAAAATCCGGCTCTCCGATAACGGCGGCCTGACCGGTGACGATAGAAAAACTGCAAAAAATAAGCAGTGCTAGGAAAAAAGAAACTTTTTTCATCTGGACAATCTTCCTTTATTGGGTTATTATTGAAGTCAGCTTGATAACAGTATACCAGAAAATTTTGAATAATAAAGAAACAACTTTGCTGAAAGGAAAGAAAAACATGAATCCGAACAAGTACTCCATGGATACGCTGGCGGTGCGGGCGGGCTACACCCCGGACAGCGACCAGCATGCCGCCATCCCCCCCATTTATCAGACCAACTCCTATACCTTCGATTCGGCGGAATACGCCGCCAATCTGTTTAACCTGTCCCAGCCGGGCAATATTTACACCCGCCTGGGCAACCCCACGGTGGCGGTTCTGGAGGAGCGCATAGCCGCACTGGACGGCGGTGTTGCCGCGGTGGCCATGGCCTCGGGGCATGCCATAATCTTCAACACAATCCTGAACCTGGCCCAGGCCGGGGATGAAATCGTCTCCTCCATCTGCATTTATGGCGGAGCCATCAACCTGCTGGGCGTTACCCTGCGGAATCTGGGAATTAATGTCACCTTTGTGGATCCGGATGATTTCGATGCTTGGGAAAAAGCCATTACCCCCAAAACCAAGGCCCTGTTTGTGGAGGTGGTGGGAAACCCCAACGCCAATGTCGCCGACATCAGCCGGCTGGCCGAGATTGCCCATAGCCACAATATCCCCCTGATTGCGGATTCCACCCTCACCACTCCCATCCTCTGCCGTCCCCTGGAGCATGGCGCGGATTATGTAATCCATTCCGCCACCAAATACCTCTGCGGCCATGGCAATTCCATGGCGGGGGTTGTGGTGGACGGGGGCACCTTCTCCTTCCTGGGGAACGACAGGTTCCCCCAGTACAACAACCCCGACAAAAGCTATCACGGTATCTGTTTTGCCAAGGATGTGGGGCCCGCCGCCTTTGCCGTGCGCCTGCGCACCCTCTGCCTCCGGGATACCGGCGCCTGCCTGTCCCCCTTTAACGCGTTTATGGTGCTGACAGGGATGGAAACCCTCCATCTCCGGATGCCCCGCCACTGTGAAAACGCCATGGCGGTGGCCGGTTTCCTACAGGAATCCCCCCATGTGGAGGCGGTTTATTACCCCGGGCTGCCGGGCAGCCGCTACCGGGAGCTGGTGCGGAAATACCTCCCCGACGGCTCCGGCTCCGTCTTTACCTTTGTCATGAAGGGCGGCCGGACGGCGGGGGCCAAGCTGATCGACAATGTCCGCCTGTTCCAGCATGTGGCCAACCTGGGCGACAACCGCAGCCTCATCAGCCACCCCGCCACCACCACCCATTCCCAGCTCTCGGATGAACAGCTGCTGGCCTCCGGCGTCACCCCCGGCACTGTCCGCCTCTCTGTGGGCATAGAGGGCGCCGCCGACCTCATCGCCGATCTGGAGCAAGCGATTGCCGCGGCAGTAAAATAGGATTCTGACTAACGGGTTTGCTCGGTAATACCTTTCGTGTTCTTTTTCCTGACAAGCGGGGAAAGCCAGATATTAAACAGGGAATTGAGAAGGCCCGCAGCTGTCAAAAGCTCGCGGCCTTCGACGCCGGGGCCATGGGTTGTGATATGTACCGCCTGCAAAACCGCGATTCTGCGGTGGTTTTCCGACTGCATGCTGACACGGTAGACGCTGTCATTGACGCTGATGTCAACGGAATAGTATGCTCGCAGCGGCTCCTTGTGTCCCGAACGGGCCAGCTCCGCCAAGGCCGCTTCGTAGGCGATAGCGCCCATTTTGTGGATGTACATGGTTCCTCCCGCAGGCGGCGGTTGGGATTGGAAAGCTATCCGCTTTCCTCCGCGGCCCGCAGGAATCTCCCGCCCCGGGCTTCGCCCGGGGCTTTTTGGCAACAAAAAGCGCGCGTAAAGGCGGCCGCAAAATGCGGCGATACCCATACACGCGCAGAGGTTCGATAAAATGGCGGACGCAAACACTTTTAAGACGGTTGGAAATATGGTATAATGATGCTTGCGGTGCCGGATTTCCGGTTGTGTTGGGTGGTGTCTTCACCTTATGCAGGGCTGATGTGGTGCGAACACATCAGTCTGCCGCGATTTTTGTCGCTCTCTGGAAATTCCTGTGGAGGATAGTATATACCATGATTTCCGCTTTGTCAAAAAGTTTTTTTATCTTTGGTTTAATATATTCTGACTATCGTGTTTAGTCAGGCCGCTGATGTTTTGCTTAATGCTGGGCGCTTTGTTTAAGGCTTGTAATTGAACGCTGGGCGATTTTCAGATATCTCTCTTGCTTGTCCCTTATTCTCTCCGGTAAGGGCGGCAGAATTCCCATGTTGGAACCCATCGGTTGGAAATGCGCCACCGATTGATCGCTGATATAAGCTGACAACGCGCCGGTCATTGTGTCATTCGGGAGGATGAGGGGCGGCAATCCCAATAGCCTTTTTCCCAAACCGATTGCGGCTAATAATCCGCTTGCCGCGGATTCCATATATCCCTCCACACCTGTAATCTGACCTCCAAAACATATTTGTGGATTGCTCCTCAAAGCGAATGTTGCGTCCAGCAGGCGCGGACTGTCGATGAAGGTATTGCGGTGCATGACGCCAAAACGGATAAACTCCGCATGCTCCAAACCGGGAATCATCGCGAAGACCCTTTTTTGCTCGGAAAACTTGAGATTGGTCTGAAAGCCGACAAGGTTGTATAGGGAGCCTTCGGCATTTTCACGCCGGAGCTGGACAACAGCCCACGGACGCGCGCCGGTTCGCGGGTCGCGCAGTCCCACCGGGCGCATCGGCCCATACCGGAGGGTATCGACGCCGCGCCGGGCCATCACCTCAACCGGCATGCAGCCTTCATATACCCTTCCGTTCTTCTCGAAATCATGGAGAGGGGCTGTTTCCGCGTTGATGAGAGCCTGATAGAATTGTTCGTATTCTTCTTTGATAAACGGACAATTAATATAATCGTCCTCTCCGCGGCCATAACGGGCGGCATAAAATACCTTGCCTTGATTGATCGACTCCAGTGTAACAATGGGAGCCGCGGCGTCATAGAAGTTCAGGTGTTCCCCGCCGCAGAGCTCACGAATACGCTCGGAAAAGCGCTGGGAGGTGAGGGGGCCTGTGGAAATGACCACAGGCCCTTTGGGGATTTGCGTAACCTCCCCTTCGATTATCGTAATATTGGGGTGAGAGCGAATGATGCCGGTAACCATATCCGAAAAATGGTTGCGATCCACTGCCAGCGCGCCTCCGGCCGGGATGGCGGTGCGTTCGGCACAGGGTACCAGGAGCGACCCCAACAATTTCATTTCCGCTTTCAATAGTCCCGCGGCGGACTCCAGGCGGGATGCCTTGAAAGAGTTTGAACAAACCAGCTCCGCATAACCCGGATAATGGTGTGCCGGAGAATACTGATGAGGCTTCATTTCATGCAGGTTTACGCGGAACCCCATGTTCGCTAAAGTCCAGGCCGCTTCACATCCCGCGAATCCGGCGCCAATTACTGCAACAGATTTATCCATATCGTTAACTCCTTATTGTCCTGTCACCACATCGTGATCTTGTAAAAGGATGGGGCTGATTTCATCGAAAGTATGACGCAATGGTATCATAAAAAAAGCCTTGATTCAAGTCCCTTTCCGATTGTAAGGAAAAGCTGGCCACGTCAATCTAATTTATATCGGAACCACCCCGCCGTCTGCGGATGGACCTCCAAGGAGGGGAATAGAGCTAAAAGCGACCCTAAATTCCCCTCCTTGGAGGGGTGGCGCGGAGCGCCGGGGTGGTTTTTTGCTAACATTGTCTGCCAAATTGTCAAATTAGATTGACGTGAAAAGCTGGTTTTGATTCTTGACTTTCAAGCCTACATATGCTATGAATAAAACACTTGCTTGTAATTGCGCAGAATATATGGAGGGGAATCTATGTCAAATGAGACGATAGCGGCCATTTCCACCCCCTTGGGAGTTGGGGGGATTGGAATTGTGCGTCTGTCCGGCCCTGACGCCCGCGCAATTGCTGGGCGTGTGTTTCGTCCATCCGGGAAAAAAGAGCTGATAGACGCGACCGGATATACCGGTATGCTTGGGCGGATCCACGGTTCCGGCGGCGATGTGGACGAGGCGATTGCGTTCATCTATCGCGCGCCTAAAAGCTACACAGGCGAAGATGTTGTGGAGCTGTCCTGCCATGGCGGTATATGGGCAGTTCGCCAGACATTGCGCCTTTGCCTGGACGCAGGAGCAAGGATGGCGGGGCCCGGGGAATTCACAAAGCGCGCATTTTTGAATGGAAAGCTGGATCTGTCACAGGCGGAAGCGGTTATCGATATCATTACCGCAACAGGGGATGCCGCGTTGAAGGCCGCGCTGGCGGCGAAGGATGGGGCTTTGAACAGCCAAATCAATAGCTTTGTATCGGAGCTTACAGCAAACGCCGCTCATCTGGCGGCGTGGATGGACTATCCTGAAGAGGATTTGATCCCCGTGGATGCTCCGGCCTTAGCAGCTGAATTATCTGTGACGCTTGGTAAAATGAAACGCCTGCTGGCTACCTGGGATAGCGGAAGGATTGTGAGAGAAGGCATCACAACCGCAATTGTCGGGCGGCCGAATGTTGGGAAATCCACCTTGATGAATCTTCTAATGGGTGAGCAAAAGAGCATTGTTACCGACCTTCCCGGCACCACACGGGATGTCGTCGAAGGCCAAATCCACCTTGGCGACTATACCTTGCTTTTGGCGGATACCGCCGGCATACGGCATACGGAGAACCCAATTGAGAGCATTGGCGTGGATTTATCGAGGCGGCAGATTGAGGTGGCCGGATTGATTTTGGCGGTGTTCGATTCTTCCGAGTCCCTTACCCCGGAGGATATGGAGCTGATGGGGCTTCTCAAAGGGAAAAAATGTGTTGCGGTGATTAACAAGTCGGATTTGCCGCCGCTTCTGGATGACAAAGCGATTAAGTCCGCTATTCCGGAAACGGTTTCCATATCCGCGGCCGGTGGAACAGGAAAGGAAGACCTTGAGCGCTCGGTGATTCATGTCCTGGGGTTGGAGCGGTTTGATCCTACCGCGGCTGTCATCAGCAATGAAAGGCAACGGAGCTGCTTGGAAAAAGCCTGCCACCAGCTGGAGGAGGCGATCCAAGCCTTGCAAAACAGTGTGACCTTTGATGCGGTTGGCGTGTTAATTGAATCGGCGCTTGATGAACTGCTGCGACTGACAGGCAGGCAGGTTAATAGCGCGGTTGTTGACGCGGTGTTTTCACAGTTTTGTGTTGGGAAGTAACAAAGGTTCCTCCGGCGTGAAATGCCGGTTAAAATACAACAAAGCCTCACTAAAGCATCGCTGCTTTAGTGAGGCTTCATTCGTTTGAAGCGGCTGCCGGCAATCCGGCTGCTGCTTATTAATATGGCCTGTTAGAAATTGCTGGCGATCTGCTCGTCCCGGAGCCTTGCTTCCGCTAGCTGCTGGGCCACCATCATATCCTTGATCTTCATCAGACGGGTGGTGTTGCCCCGCTCGTTTTCCTCAAGCTTCATCTTGATATACTTGATGGTTTCCTTAAGGTCGGGGATGCGCACATGCTCCAGGGCGTTTACTGTGCGCCGGGTCTTCTCAATCTCCTCCGCCAGCAGCTGGGCGCTCTTTTCCATCTGGGCCAGCTTCAGCATATAGGGCAGCACATCGCTGAGGGCGGCCACCGAGTTATCCAGCTCGCCGGAGGTGCCGACAAAGCCGTAGGAGTAAATATCGCTGGGGTTTCCGGAGGTGTTGAAGGTGAACACCGGCACATTGACGCTCATCATGTTCGCGTTCCCCACATCCAGGGATACGGACTGCTTGGGCATCATCATGGCTTCGTCCAGGGCCTCGGGACTCATCACCGCTCCCGCGATGACAAAGCCCTCGTATACACCCATAATCTTTTCCTCCACCACCTCGCGGAGCTCTTTATTTTCGCGGATAAGCGCCAGGAATTTCTTCATCAGGTCATCCCGCTTGTCCTTGAGGAGCTTGTGGCCCTTGATGGAGGTGCGCAGCTTTTTCTTTAGCCGCGTCATCTCCATACGGGTAGGGTTTACGCGGATCAGTGCCACTGGAACACCTCCCTACTGCCCGGTTTTGGGCAAATACTTCTCGATATACTCGGTCTTGACGCGCTTGAGCTCGGAGACCGGCAGAATGGAAAGAAGCTCCCATCCGATGGACATGGTTTCGGTAATGCTTCGGTTGGTGTCATACCCCTGGGAGACATAACGCTGCTCAAACTCGTCGGAAAATTTGGCGTAAAGCAGGTCGGTTTCCGAAAGGGCCGCCTCGCCCAGGATGGACATCAGCTCCTTGGCCTCCTTGCCCCGGGCATAGGCCGCAAACAGCTGGTTCATGGTGTTTGCGTGATCCTCACGGGTTTTCCCCTCGCCGATACCCTTGTCCTTCAGGCGGGACAGGGAGGGCAGCACGTCGATGGGAGGGGTGACATCCTTGCGGTAGAGCTCGCGGGAAAGGATGATCTGTCCCTCGGTGATGTAGCCTGTAAGGTCGGGGATGGGATGGGTTTTGTCGTCCTCGGGCATGGTGAGGATGGGAATCATGGTGATGGAGCCCTCGTTTTCCCGGCGGCGGCCCGCCCGCTCATACAGGGTGGCAAGGTCGGTGTAGAGGTAACCGGGATATCCCCGGCGGCCGGGAACCTCCTTGCGGGCGGAGGATACCTCCCGGAGGGCCTCGGCGTAGTTGGTGATGTCGGTGAGGATAACCAGCACATGCATCCCCTTTTCAAACGCCAGATACTCGGCGGCGGTCAGCGCCATACGGGGGGTGGAGATACGCTCGATGGCCGGGTCGTTGGCCAGGTTCACGAACATAACGGTGCGGTCGATGGCGCCGGTGCGGGTAAAGTCCTCTACAAAGAAGTTGGATTCCTCGAAGGTAATACCGATAGCGGCGAACACCACGGCAAATTTGCTGTCGGTTCCCAGCACCTTGGCCTGACGGGCAATCTGAGCGGCCAGCTTGGCGTGGGGAAGGCCGGAGCCGGAGAAGATGGGCAGCTTCTGGCCGCGCACCAGCGTGTTCAGGCCGTCGATGGCGGAAACCCCCGTCTGAATAAATTCGGAGGGATAGTCCCGGGCCGCCGGATTCATGGGCAGGCCGTTGATGTCCATCCGCTTGTCGGGGATGATGGCCGGGCCGTTGTCAATGGGGGTGCCCATGCCGGAAAAGATACGTCCCAGCATATCCTCGCTGACGCTCAGCTCCTGGCTTTTGCCCAAAAAGCGGATCTTGGATTTCTCCAGGTTGATGCCGGCGCTGGACTCAAAGAGCTGCACCAGGGCGGTGTCGCCGTTGACCTCCAGCACCTTGCAGCGGCGGATTTCGCCGGTGGGGAGCTCGATCTCCCCCAGCTCGTTGTAGGTGACCCCATCCACCTCGGTGACAAGCATCAAAGGGCCTGCAACCTCTTGTATCGTGCGGTATTCCTTAATCATTGGTCAGCAGCCTCCTTTGACCTAAGCGCCGCGACTTGGGCATCCAGCTCGGCGGTGGTGTCGGCCAGATACTGCATCGCCTGATCCTCGGGGACATATTTGGCGCGGGCAATTTTTTCACGAACCGGCATGGCGAATATGTCGGCAACATCGGTGCCTCCGGCCAGTGCGTCCTTGGATTTGTTATAGAACGCCACAACCAGCTGGAGCATGCCCACCTGTTTGTTTAACGAGGTGTAGGTGTCCACGTCGTCGAAGCCGTTCTGTTGCAGGTAATCCTCACGGATGGAGCGGGCGGCCTCCAGCGTCAGCCGGTCGGGCGCGCTGAGGGAGTCATAGCCAACCAACTGCACGATCTCCTCCAGCTCCGCCTCCTCCTGGAGGATGAGCATGGTCTGGGTGTGGAGGCTGCCCCAGGTATCCAGCACCTGGGCGTCCATGTACTCCTTGATCTGATCCAGGTACAGGGAATAGGAGGACAGCCAGTTGATGGCGGGGAAGTGACGTTTGTAGGCCAGGGCGGAATCCAGCTCCCAATACACCTTTACGATGCGCAGGGTGGACTGAACCACCGGGTCGGACATATCGCCGCCCGCAGGGGAAACCGCGCCGATGGCGGTGATGGAGCCCTCGGTATTGCCGCTGCCCAGAGTGAGCACCTTTCCGGCCCGCTCATAGAACTGGGCCAGGCGGCTGGTGAGGTAGGCGGGATAGCCTTCCTCGCCGGGCATCTCTTCCAAACGGCCGGACATCTCGCGGAGGGCCTCGGCCCAGCGGGAGGTGGAGTCGGCCATGATGGCTACATTATACCCCATGTCGCGGAAATACTCCGCGATGGTGATTCCCGTGTAGATACAGGCTTCACGGGCCGCCACAGGCATGTCGGAGGTGTTGGCGATGAGCACGGTGCGCTCCATGATGGAATTGCCCGTCTTGGGATCCTTCAGCTCGGGGAACTCCATGAGCACGTCGGTCATTTCATTGCCGCGCTCGCCGCAGCCGATGTAAACAACGATATCCACATCCGCCCATTTGGCCAGCTGATGCTGCACCACCGTCTTGCCGCTGCCGAAGGGGCCGGGAACAGCCGCCGTACCGCCCCGGGACAGGGGGAACAGGGTGTCGATGACCCGTTGGCCGGTGACCATGGGGGTGTTGGGGGACAGCTTGGTTTTAAAGGGGCGCTGGCGGCGCACCGGCCACCGCTGGAGCATGATGACGTCCACAATCTCGCCATTAGGCTTCTTCACCTGGGCCACAGGCTCGTCAAGGGTAAAGGAGCCGGGGGTGATGGAAACCAGCTCGCCCTCCACGCCGAAGGGAACCATGATGCGGTGGGTGACAATTTTGGTTTCCTTAACCGTGCCGATAATATCACCGGCGGTCACCTGTGTCCCTGCCTGGAGGGTAGGGACGAAATCCCATTTTCTATCATGATCCAAAGAGGTAAAGGCAATGCCCTTTTTGATGTTGCTGCCCATAGCCTCCCGCATTCTCTCCAACGGGCGCTGAATGCCGTCGAAGATCATGGTGAGGATGCCAGGCCCCAGCTCCACCGACAGGGGGAGATTCTGGGAGACAACCTCGGCCCCGGGGCCAAGGCCGGAGGTTTCTTCATAAACCTGGATGGAGGCGCGGTCGCCGCGCATCTCAATAATTTCGCCAATCAGGCGATCCTTACCCACATGCACCAGGTCGAACATGTTGGAGTCGCGCATGCCGGTTGCGACCACCAGAGGACCCGCCACTTTGAGTATCTTTCCTTGGCTCAATAAATTCACCTACTTCTTCCTATAAATTTGAACCAAATCTAATTGCCGCCAAACAGAATATCCGCACCCACAGCGCGCTCCACATTGCGGCGCACGCCGTCCATGCCGATGCCCAAGGCTCCCTCCCTGCCGGGAATGGGGATAATGGCGGGGATTCTTTTTTGTTTGTACTTATCCAAAAGCTGGGGCGTTTTGGCCAGGGCTTGCTCGGTGATAAAGACCACGCCGTATTGCTCCTTTACCAGCCGGGCGACGGTGGCCTCGATCTCCTCGGCGGTATTTTGTTCAAACACCTCGAAGCCAATGGAACGAAAGCCCATAACGCTGGCCTTTTCACCGATGACCGCAATCTTACTACGCATAGGACTCCCTCAACCTTTCCTTGATTTGCTCCGGAGCCACCCCGGCCAGCCGGGAGGCCAGCACAATCCGCGCCGCCTTGATTTCATTTTCCTTGGCGACGAGATACACCACCAGGGGCTCGATGCCAAAGGGTACCAGCCGGGCGTCGTCCAGCAGCCGCACCATGTAGTTGTCGCACAGCTTCTCAAACAGGGTGAGGGAGCCTCCGGCGCGCAGCGAAACCATTGCCGGCTCCAGAGCCTGGCCATAGCCGGAGGACTCGATGAAGGCGATGATGGAATCCATCCCCTTTTGATATGCCTCTATGCAGCCGCCTTGGCTCAGGGAGCCGCCGGGGGCAACCACCCGCCGGAAAAATTCAGGCGTGCCGTCCATCCGGCAGATTCTCACCATGCAGCGGATGTTGGAGATATCAATCCTGCTTCTGACCAGCTTTTGAATAAAGCTGCTGTTGTACATGGCCGCTGTCTCGGACATGGCGGCCAGCACCGCCTTGTCCAGCAGGACATCCACCACCTGGGGATCGCCGGTTTTGGCAAGGCCGTCCAGCGCCTCCACAGCGGCCTCCGCCAGCCGGGGATGCAGCTTATCCAGCTGCTTCTGGCGGAACAGCTCCTTTATGACGGCCACGGGGATGGTGCCCAGCTCGGTCATCATGGGGGTGGGGTCGCAATCCAGCGCCTGCGCCTTTATCAGGCTCTTGAGGTTCAGGCCGTCGTGCTCATAGCGGAAAATATTAAACACATCGGTGCCGCCGGATAATTCGCCCAGCAGCCGGTAGGTGTCCTGTAAATTCGCCTTCAGTGCCTGCTCGTAATCCTGCACGCCAAATCCTGCGCCGATGCCCGCGTCGTTGACGATTTTGTAGGTCTCGTCAATGGTGTGGGCGTCCGCCATCTGGTTTAACTGGCGGGAGGTGAGCAAATATTTCTCCATGGATTTCACCCGGGAGGAAGCATGGAGAAAATCGGTATCCTTGAATTTGACCAATCAATCCACCTCCGCCCTTATTTAAAGAGGATAGAGGATACATCCCCTTCCAGTTCATCCCGAACCGCGCCCAGCAGCACCTCGAAGGTGCAGTTTTTCTCGATATCGCCCTCTTTTATAATGAAACCGCCGACAAAGCCGCCCACGGTGGGGGAGAGGGTGACGCTGTGCTTGACGGGCTGGGGGGATATCAGCTTTTTAAGCTGCTCCAGGACATTGCCGGAAAATGTTTCCTTTATCTGTTGGCGCTTATAGACGGCATTCACCGTCTCCACCACCAGGGGGCCTACCAGAGCCTGATCCGCCGCCGAGAAAATAAGCTCGGCGTCCCCGGTTTGGTGCTGAACCGCCAGCCGTACCATCAGCAGGGCCCGATCCTCCTGGGGCATCTGGGTGAGGGCCTGGAGGGCCATGTCAAAGGAGCGGCCCACCGCTGTTTGCCGGGTAGCCAGGATGCGCTTGCGGTGATCCATGTCCGCCTGGGATTTGGCGCGCTCCAGGATGGCGGCGGCTCTGGCCTCGGCGGCGGAGATAACCTCCCTGCCCTGGACGGCGGCGGTGTCGGCAAACTCCTGCCGGATGGCGTCGGATTCCGCTTTCCCCTCCGCTATCTGCGCTTCTGACCAGGCTTTGGCTTCATTTATAATTTTGTCGGTAATATTAGAAACGCCGTTCACTCTCATTCACATCCCAACTATACCGGAATTTGGATATTAAAGACCATCAGCATGGAGATGAGGAATGCAAGAATTGCATAGGTCTCAACCATAGCGGCCTGAACCATGCCCTTGGAGGTCTGGTCGGGGCGTTTTGCCACGATGTTCATACCGGCGGCGGACACTCTGCCCTGGGCGATACCGGAAACGAGGCCCACAACGCCTACAGGCAGGCAGGCAGCCATGATGGACACGCCGGTCTCCAGGGGGATGTTGACGGGGGAACCCATCATGCCGAAGTTCAGCATAACGATAAAGCCGATGAGAAAGCCGTAGATGCCCTGGGTGCCGGGAAGCGCCTGCAAAATAAGGGTCTGGCCGAATTTGTCAGGATCCTCGACAACCACGCCTGAAGCAGCCTCACCGGCAATGCCCACGCCCTTTGCGGAGCCCATGCCCGCCAGCAGAACCGCCAGCGCGGCCCCCAGATATGCATAAAATGTACCGCTAAATCCAAACAAAGTATCCATTATTGATTTTCCTCCTTGTCTAATACCCGAATATATTTTGTATTTGCGGCCAGGGGCATAAAGGGCTTGCCGCCTGCCTCGTAAAACTTGCCGAAAAACTCCACATACTGGAGCCTGGACGTGTGGACGTAGGCGCCCAGACCGTTGATGGCAAAATTGAGCATGTGCCCGAACACAAACACCACAATGAGTACGATTGCCCCTAAAAACCCGCTGCCGGTGAGGGAGCCCATGATGTTCACCACCGAGGCAATAACACCGGTGGCAAGGCCCAGCGCCAGGATACGGGAATAGCTGAGCACGTCGGAGAAGTACCCAGTGATGTCGTAGAGGCTCATAACGCCGTTAATCAGCTTCATAAAGGGGTTTTTCGCGTCCCGCCCCTGGGTGAGCACCAATCCCGCCGCACCGGCAATGGCAAGAACCTTGCCGATTTGCGCGATCATGCCGCCGCCGAGAAGCATGGGCAGCCCTATCAGAACCATATACCAGAAGCCCACGTCAAAAAGCGCCTGCCAGGGATGTCCCCGCTTGACCATGAGATATGCCTTGATGCCCATTCCCACAAAGAGATGGATGGCGCCGAAGATAAAGGACATAATCATGACGGTCATAGGCTGGGTCAGGGGATCCAGAAGCTTGGGGACAACCACATCCCTGTTAAAGAAGGTGGCGGCGACAACGGTGACGATATCGCCAAACCAGCTGCCGAAAACCGCGCCCCAAATAACGGTGGAAATACCGCCCATCACCAGCACCTTAATCAACTTTCCGCCGCCGGGGGCAAAATCCTTTTTGGATAGCAGCAGCAGCCCGCCGATTATCAGCAGAATCCCATACCCCGCATCAGACAGCATCATGCCGAAGAATAAAAAGAAAAAGGGGCCGATGAACCCGTTGGGGTCAAAGCCGTGGTAGGCGGGAAGGGAATACATCTGGGTAATGGTTTCGTAGGGGGTGATCAGCTTGCTGTTTTTCAGCAGGATGGGCGCTTCCTCCTCCTCGCCGCACTCCTGGAACTCGTAGTAACAGCCGTACCGGTCAAGGATGGCCGTCACCTCGCCCTTGGTGGACTCGGGAACCCATCCGGTGAAGCAGAAGGCTTCCCGGGTGCTCAGAAAATCACCGGCGGCCTTGCCCTGCTGGATGCCCACCCCCAGAGCGTCGTAAGCGTATTTCAGGGGGTAAAGATCCGCTCCCAGGAGCCGCAGGTTCTGCTCGGCCTCCAAAACGGCGGCGTCTTGCAGGCTGATGCGTTTATCGCAGGCAGCTATGTTTTCCCCCGGCGTGCCGGTGATGCCGGGAAACGCCGCCTTTGCCGCCCCAAATTCCTTTAGGATGTCCCAAAGGGCGTCCTCCTCGGGCTTATAGCAAAAGGCCACAATGTACTGCTGCTCCCTGTCCTCTCCGGAGCGCTCCAGATGGGAATTGGGAGCGGTTTCGGCCCTGCGCTTTTCCAGCTCCTGCATATCCGTTTTCGCGGGAAGCAGGTAGTGGATAATCACAGTGGATTTGGTTTCTCCAAGCTCGAGGGGGATATCGGCCCCCACCCAAGGCTCCAGAGAAGCCTTTAGAAACTGATCCTTGTTCTTTGCCCCACGGCAATCGGATATGTTGGCGAGCTCCGCCTCTATCCTGCCGCACAAAGCCTCCGCCTTGCCTGACAGCTCGCTGTCCTCCAGGCCGTCGTAGGATACCCGGGGAAACTTGGCGAACATGCCGGTCTTGCCGGTATAAGGGGAAATTCCGGATAGGGCCGCGGCGTACCGGCCCCGCTGCTGTTCCCTTGCGTATACGTCGGTATCACACCGCCGGGTCAGCTCTCCCAGCTCCTCGTAGCAATCCAGGGTTTCCGGCGGTTTCAGCTGCACGCATTGCTTGCGCATCAGCGCGCTGATAACCGCGTCCTTATCACCCAGCAGGCCGAAGGCGGAGAGCTTCTCCATCTTCAGAATCATAGGCTTGCCACAATCCTTTCCACAATAAACGCCGACGCCTTGGGCAGCTTCTTTTCCGCATCAGCGCTTAGTTGCTCACACTCTCCGGCGGATTTTGCCGCGGATTCCTCCAGGAATGCCCGGGCCTGGTTCTCTGCTTCCCGGACGATTTGGGCGGCTTTGGCGGCGGCCTTTTGGGCCTCGTCCTCCAAATGCTGCTTGCCCGCGGCAGTACCTTCGTCCTTTAAGCCTCGCACCTGTAACCGGGCCGCCCTGCGAATCTCATCGGACTGTTCCTCCGCCGATGTGATTTGCGTGATGATTTCAACCATAACGCTCCTCCCTCCTATAAATTATTTAAAATTGAGATTATCTATATACAAAGCACTGCGCAGTGTGCGTAATGCGCAGTGCTCCGGAGCAATATTAAAATATCAACTGTTTCTCTTTTTTATAAAAGCGTAAAAGTTCTGTACGCATTTCAGTACATATTCCTGTTCCTCCTCCTCCAGCGAGGAGAGGAGATGGAGCATTCTGGTGGAAACGCTGCTGTCTCCGGGGGCCAGCTCCCCTAAGATACCATTGGGGCTTACCCTAAGCGCGCGGATAATATCCAGCAGGGTATCCACGCTGGGCATTGCCTCGCCCCGCTCAATCTGGCCGACCAATCCAATAGATTTGCCAATGCGCTCCGCCAGTTTTTCCTGGGTCAGCTTTTGTGCAACGCGGACGGACTTAATTTTCGCCCCCAGCTCCTGGGCGACGGTATTTTGCATATCCCTACCTCCAGCTTATTATAGCTATGCTATCATTTCCGACGAAGACATTGAATACACTCCTGTTGTTATTCGTGGGAAAAATGAAATAAATACTATCATTTCACGCTCTTTTTGCAATTCTGGTTACATTATCTTGTAAAAATTATATAAGTCCAGGGTATAAAGCAACCGGCGCGCGCCAAGAAAGGCACCGCCGGTTGGGTGTTGCGTGCCGGCTGCCCAATCTGCGGATTGTAAGCAAAACCGTACTTTATGCAGGATGAAAAACGGGTCACTTCACCGGGGCGTCCCCAATGCTGACATCCAAATGGGGCGTGGCCGCCGGAGGAGTCTGGGGAGGGGCGGCGTCCGCTTCTTTGTGGTTTTGGTTTTCGGTGTCCGCCGGGGCGGGCTGTGCGGCACCGTCCGCAGGGGTATCCCCCGCCGTGGGGATCTCATTTCCACTGGCGTCCACCGTGCCCTCCATCAGCTTGGCGAAGAAGTTGGCTTCAATCTTTTCGTTCTCCATGAGGCACTTGGCCACCAGATGAAGCTGCTCCATGTGCAGGGAGAGGATATCGGTGGATTTCATATAGGCGCTGTCCATGATATTGCGAACCTCGGTGTCAATTTCCGCCGCGATGTTCTCGGAAAAATCGCGGGAATGCATGTAATCCCGGCCCAGAAACACCTCGCCCTGATCCTGACCGTAAACCATCGGGCCCATCCGCTCGGAAAATCCGTAACGCGTTACCATTTTGCGGGCGGTTTTCGTGGCCCGCTCAAGATCGTTGGAGGCGCCGGTGGAAACGTCGTCCAGCACCAGCTGCTCGGCCACCCGGCCGCCCATCAGCACGACGAGGTTCTCGTACATATTTGTCTTGGTGACATAGTTCCGATCCTCACTGGGAAGGGACATGGTGTAACCGCCCGCCATACCCCGGGGAATAATGGATACCTGGTGCACCGGATCCTGGGAGGGGCAGTAGTAGGTGCAGACGGCGTGCCCGGCCTCGTGGTAGGCGGTGAGCCTTTTATCCTTCTCGGTGACCACGTGAGAGCGCTTCTCGGGGCCGGCCACCACCTTGATGGTAGCCTCCTGTATTTCGGTCATGGTGATGGCCTTCAGGTTTTTTCTGGCGGCCAGCAGGGCGGATTCGTTTATAAGGTTTTCCAGGTCTGCGCCGGTAAAGCCGGCGGTGGTCTTGGCAATGGTGCCCAGCACCACATCGGGGCCGATGGGCTTGTTCTTGGAGTGAACCTTCAGTATCTCCTCCCGCCCGCGGATGTCGGGATAGCCTACAACGATCTGGCGGTCGAAACGGCCGGGGCGGAGCAGCGCGGGATCCAGGATATCCCGCCGGTTGGTGGCGGCGATGATAATAACGCCGGTATTGGCGGCAAAGCCGTCCATCTCCACCAGCAGCTGGTTGAGGGTTTGCTCCCTTTCATCGTGCCCGCCCCCCAGGCCCGCGCCGCGCTGGCGGCCTACGGCGTCAATTTCGTCGATGAAGATGACGCTGGGAGCGTTCTTTTTGGCTTGGTCAAACAGGTCGCGGACACGGCTCGCGCCCACGCCTACAAACATCTCCACAAAGTCGGAGCCGGAAATGGAGAAAAACTGCACCGCCGCCTCCCCGGCTACCGCCCTGGCCAGCAGGGTTTTACCGGTTCCGGGAGGCCCCACCAGGAGCACGCCCTTGGGAATGCGCGCCCCCAGGGTGTTGAACTTGCCGGGGTTTTTGAGGAATTCCACAACCTCCACCAGCTCTTCCTTTTCTTCGTCGGCGCCGGCCACATCCTCAAAGGTAACCTTCCGGCCATCGGAGGCGGTTTTGGCTTTGGCCCGGCCGAACCCGGCCACATTGCCGCCGCCCCTGGACTGGCGCATGATGACGACCCAGCCCACCACCATCAGGCCGATGAGGAGCAGGGTGGGCAGCACCGATACCCACCAGGGCATTTCCTGCGCCCGGATCAGGTTGCCCTTAATCATGGCGTCGGGGTGTTCCTTATTGTAGTCCATTACATAATCGCGGGTGTCCTCGATAAAGAGGAGCACATGGGGTACCTTATAAATGATCTTGTCCGTGAGGCCCTCCATCTTGGATATGACGAGCTCACCGGTGCCCATGTCCAGCGAATACTCCTGAACCTTGTTTTGTTGGAAATAGGATATGATTTCGGTGTACTCATGTGTCTGGGGCTCACGGTCCATGTTGCTGAAGGCATAAGTCGCAACCAGCATCAGGGCCAGCAGCATCGCCAGATAGATACCTATTCCCCTTGAACGCTTCGGCAAATCTGATTCACTCCCTGTCAGTAAATAGGAAAGCGGCTAACCACGCCTTCCCTCTTTTGGTATTGCTGTCCGTCTATTTTATTTCGTATAAATTTCAGGCTTTAAAACGCCCACATAGGGGAGATTGCGGTATTGTTCGTTATAATCGAGCCCATATCCCACCACAAAATCATCCGGCACCTGGAAGCCGCAGTAGTCGGGGAAGATGTCCACCTGTCGGCGCTCCGGCTTATCCAGCAGCGTTACGATCCGGATACTGCTGCAATTGCGTTTCAGCAGGATTTCCCTTAAATAGCCCAATGTCATGCCGGAGTCCAGGATATCCTCCACCACCAGCACATCCAGGCCTTGAATCGGGTTATCCAAATCCTTGAGTATTTTAACCACTCCGGAGGTTTTTACACCGTTTCCATAGCTGGAAACTGACATAAAATCCACCTGCACCGGAATGGAGATGGCCCGCATTAAATCGGCCATAAATACGATGGAGCCCTTGAGCACGCTAACCAGCAGCAGGGGCTTGCCCTTGTAATCCGCGCTGATCCGCTCGCCCAGCTCCCGAACCTTTTGGGAAAGCTGTTCCTCACTTATTAAAACATGGGATAAATCCTTCCGCATACTCTGTTACTCCTCCACAACCTCAATTGTTAATACACGCGGGGTATCCGATCCGGCGGCTACAGACTCGTCCGGGCCGAATATTTCGCTCCAGAGCACGCGTTCCATCCCCTCCAGCAGCAGCCATTGCCTGCGGCGCTTGGGGGAAATCCCGGTTTCGCTCCATAAATTTTTATGCGTCTTGGTACATCCTCTTCCCGGCGGCCTGATTTTATCGGTCGGCCTGGCATGGCGGATAAAAATATGCCCCCTTATCTTATCACAATCCAAACCTTTTTTTAAGTGGTTTTCACAATTATTTATAGTTTCTTTATATTTTATAGCATCTATAACCCGGAGAACGACTTTCTTCCCGGAAAGAGCCGGAGTTTCACTGGTTTCGCCTAACAATGGAAGGGATAACTGTATACTTTGCCCGGAGGGCGGCGGAAGGCGGTGGGCCTTGGGCCCCACCGGGCCCAGGGCAAAATCCTCCGGGGTGACCCGCAGCTCCAGGCGCTTTGTCAGGCGGACGCCTCCCCGGCCCCTCTCCACCGCCCGGGCCATCAGCTCCAGGCGGGTGTGGTCGTAGCCAAGGCCCGCTTCCTCCAGCAGATTCCGGAGCACCCGGAAGCGGAGGGGGGGGGGCAGGGAGAGAAACACCCGGCGGTTCAGGCGGTTCCCCGCCGAGGCCAGGGTTTTCCCGGCCCGGTTGGCCTGTGCGTCCAGCCAGTCGGCGTCCTGCCGGAGGAGCTCGCCCATCTGGCCGAGGCTTTCCTCCAGCCGGGGATTTTCCTCCAGCAGCAGGGGCATGACCCGGTGGCGCAGCCGGTTGCGGGTGTAGTCGTCGGTATGGTTGGTGCTGTCGGTGACATAGCGCAGCCGGTGCAGGGCGCAGTAATCCTCCACCTCCCGGCGGGTGCAGTCCAGCAGGGGGCGGATGATGTTCCCCCGCACCGGCGGGATGCCGCACAGCCCCCGGAGCCCGGTGCCCCGGATAAGGTTTAACAGAATTGTCTCCCCGTTGTCGGTGAGGGTGTGGGCGGTGGCTATCTTTCCATCCTTCCCGTGATGCTGAAAAAAGGCGTACCTGGCCTTGCGGGCGCAGGTTTCCACCGATAGTCCCCGGGCCTTGGCTGTCCTGGCGATATCCACCGAGCCCACCCGGAGGGGAATATTCATTTGGGCGCAGAGCCTGCGGACAAACAGCTCGTCCCGGCGGCTTTCGGCGCCCCGCAGGTTGTGGTTCAAATGGAGCGCCCGGAGGGAGAAGCCCAGGGAATCCCGCAATCCTGCCAGCACATGAAGGAGGGAAACCGAATCCGCACCGCCGGAAAGGGCCGCCCACACCACGTCCCCGGGGTTAATCATCCCATACCGCCGGATGCAGCCGGTGACCTTACGGTTCACTGCGGAACATCTCCAGTCCGGTGAACCGGGTGTGCTCGCCGTCCCAGCCCAGCTCCACCGTGGAAATTTCGCCGTGCCGGTTTTTAGCGATGATGCAGTGGGCAATGTTATGGGCCTCGCTGTCCCGGTCATAATAGGAGGGACGGTGGAGAAAGAGCACCAGGTCGGCGTCCTGCTCAATGGAGCCGGATTCCCGGAGGTCGGAGAGGATGGGGGTGTGATCCTGCCGTTTTTCCACCTCGCGGCTAAGCTGGGACAAGACCACCACCGGCACGTTCAGCTCCTTGGCCATTACCTTGAGGGAACGGGTGATCTCGCTCACCACCTGAACCCGGTTTTCGTTCCGGCCCCCGCCGGACATAAGCTGGAGATAGTCGATGATGACCACGCCCAGATTTTTTTCCCTCCGGAGCCTGGCCTTCATTTCGTTCACCGTAATACCGGCGGAATCGTCCACATAGATGGGAGCCTTGGCCAGCTCGTTGGCCGACCGGGCCAGCCGCACCCAGCCGTCGCCGTCCACCTCGCCGGTGCGCATTTTTTTATTCTGCACCCGGGCGTCGCTGGACATAATGCGCTCCACCACCTGCTCCTTGCTCATTTCAAGGGAGAATATGGCTACCTTTTTACGGGCCTTGGTGGCTACGTTGGTGGCAATATTCAGGGCAAAGGAGGTCTTGCCCATGGCGGGACGGGCCGCCACCAGAATGAGGTCGGACTTGTTCAGCCCCGTCATCACCTGATCCAGCGCGGAAAATCCGGTGGGAACCCCCAGCAGGTCTTTTTTGTCGTCGCCGCTTAAGCGTTGCAGCCGGTCGTATACCTCCAGGATAATGCTGTCGATCCTTATCAGCCGCGAGCTGTCCCGGCCCGAGCGGATTTCAAAAATCTTCTGCTCGGCGCTGTCCATCAAAAGCTGGGCGTCCTCCTGCGCCCCCTGGGAGTTTTCGATAATCTCCCGGGCCGCCAGCATCAGGGAGCGGATGAGGTATTTTTCCTGCACGATTTTGGCATAGGCGGCCACATTGCCGGTGGAGGGAACGATCTGGAGGAGCTGGGCCAGATACACCTTGGCAGCTCCTTCATCCGCAAAGATATCCTCCCGGCGCACATGATCCAGCACCGTCACATAGTCGATGGGCTGGGCGGTGGTAAAGAGGCGCACCATGATCTCGAAAATCCCGGCGTGCTCCTGGCGGTAGAAGCTTTCGGGGCGCAGCTCGTCCAACACCACCGCAAGGCAGGAGGAATCAACCAAAACAGCCCCGAGAACCGATTGCTCGGCCTCGAGGTTGTAGGGCAGGTTCTGCATATCCGGGGGCATGTAGATGGAATTGTAATTGTTGTCCGGCGTTGCCAACTTGTAAACGCTCCCTTGCTATAAATCGCGGCGGATTTTCTTTGGGTTATCGGGGCGGTGTTATCTGCACATTTGGGAAACTATTGCGAATTAGAATCATGATAATCTCATCTATTTATTGTGTACCATATCTTGGATTGATATTTGCAAAATAGGTAGAGATTATATAGTCGTACACCTTGGTATCGGACACAACATAAAAAGTTCTGTCCTCGGTGAGGGGTTCATCGCTCGTTCCATAATTAAAGCGACATATTACCGTACCATCCTGAAGCTTAAATAAATAGTATGAGCGGAACTCTCTGCTGCTTATTACCGTATCTATTTGAATACCTTCTCCACCCACAAGGCATGGGTCTTTGAAGGGATCCTTATAAGAAATATCGCTTGCAATTACTGTCTTAAGCCGTTCCTTATCATCTCCCGGCTCTAAATCGGTTCTACCCTCTTCTCCTTGAATTACCATATCTTTCTCGACATAATCAAAGTAAACGAAAGAAATGCTCATTTCGTCTTTGGGAATAGGTTTTACTTTATTATTGTCATTGTAATATGTATCAGTCAAATCTTTGACCAATGTTTCATCTTTTAAGTAATAGTAATCACGGCTGGAGAAATTACCACGATACATAACATCTTCACCATTTAATGCTGATGTAAATAAGAACTCCTTCACGGTATTACCATCTTCAATGGAAATACCAACTGCTCCACCCGTAGTTGGGCTAGCAGTTTCCGTACCATCTCCCGGATAGTTCAGCGCTTTATTTATTCTGCCTATTAAAGCACTATCGCTTATAACCGCTTTATGAGAAAGCCCCATATAATCATAAGCAGTATAATAATAGGTTATTAATGCTTGATTTTCTTGCTGGGGGGTAGTTGATTGGGGGGAGGTTTTTTCGACAGACGCTGTTGATAACTCTGTTGGCGCACTCTCTGACAATTCCGGTTCAGATGATTCTACTGGCGTACTCTCCGACAGTTCCTGTTTAGATGGTTCTTCAGATTGCGATTCAACGTTACTGTTGTCGAGCGAGGGTGATTGTGATATTTCTGATGCATTTTTTGTACATGAAGTAAGTATACAGACAAGAACAAGAAATGCTGCTATTTTTTTCATTTCGGTATTCTCCCATTAATCTTGAGGCATAAGTGTTTTATAAAGTGAGGTAATGCCGTCCACTTACCTTATCGCACTATATGCGCCAACAAAGCCCGGCCGCTACTGCGCTTCCCCCACCATGACAAACACCTTGGCGGAAATACCCGGATAAAGCTTAACCTCGGCGGTGTAGGTGCCGAAGGCTTTGATGTCGCTTTCCAGAGAGATCTTGCGCTTATCCACCTGAATACCCAGCTGTCCCTCCAGTGCCTCCGCAACCTCCTTGGCGGTGACGGAGCCGAAAAGCTTGCCGCTTTCCCCGGCCTTGGCGGTGATCTTAACGGTTTTCTCCTTAATAGAGGCGGCGGTTGCCCCTGCCGCGTCCTTTTCCTGCTGGATGCGGTGCTCCTGGGCCGCGGCCTTGGCCTTCATTTCGGCCAGCGCCTGGGGGGAGGCGGCTACCGCCAGCCCGCGCTTAATCAGAAAATTCTTGGCATATCCGTCAGAAACCTTTACCAGATCCCCTTTTTTACCCGTTCCTTGCACATCCTGGTTTAATATGACCTGCATGGCATTCAGCTCCTTTAAAATTGTCTTGATATATATGCCGTAAACGGCCAAATAATACGAAACCGCGCTAGTTTTTTACTGTTTTTGATTCCCGCTCCGCCATCTGCTGGATGCGGCTGTCTCGGGTGTCGCACACCTCGTCGATGGCTTCCATCAACCGCTTGCGCACGTTCTCGGGATTGTCCCCGGAAAACTGGGCCGCCGCCATGGTTTGATGTCCGCCGCCGCCCAGGGACTCCATCAGTACCTGCACATTAAACACGCCCATAGACCGGGCGGAGATATTCACACTGTCACCGATGACATAGATGATGAAGGAGGCGTCCACCCCGCTGATGGTCAACAGCTCGTCGGCGGCCTGGGGGGCGACCACCCGGATATCGTCAAACTGGTAGTCGGACACGGCGATGGCGCAGCCGCGGTATACGTCGGCGGTAGACACCAGCGTGCTTTTTTGCTGGTAAGCGTCCATGGTGGAGGAGAACATTTTGCGCACCTCCACCGTATCGGCGCCCATGCGGCGCAAATAGGCGGCGGCTTCAAAGGTGCGCACACCGGTGCGCATCACAAAATTTTTGGTATCCAGCATAATACCCGCCATCATAGCCTCCGCCTCCACGCGGGTGATGTGGGGCCGGGCCGGGAAGTACTGCACCAATTCCGCAACCATCTCCGAAGCGGAGGAGGCGTAGGGCTCGTGATAGAAAATCACGGCGTTGTCTATATGATCCACCAGCTTGCGGTGGTGGTCGATGACCGCCACATTTTTACACGCCCGGTAAAGGGCCTCGGACTCCAGGACATGGGGGACATGGGTGTCCACCACCACCAGCAGGGTGCCCTCGTCCACCAGCTCCATGGCAAGGGCGGGGGAGACGATGTCCCGGTCGGTGTAGCCGCCCTCCGCCAGCTTGCCCAGCAGCGGCCCCACCAGATTCTTTTCCCTGTTCAGGACAATGGCGACCGGCTTTCCCATTTCCTTCACGGATTTCAGGATGCCCACCGCGGCCCCCAGGCTGTCCAGATCGGCAAACCGGTGGCCCATGACCAGCACATTCCAGCTGGAGGCGATAAGCTCGCTGAGGGCTTCCGCGATAATGCGGGTTTTTACCTTCGTGCGCTTTTCAATAGCCTTGGAAACGCCTCCATAGAACTCATAACCGTTCTGGGTTTTGATAGCGGCCTGGTCGCCGCCCCGGCCCAGGCACATTTCCAGCGCCTGGCGGGCCATGATGTCGGCTTCATAGAGGTTGGCGGCTTCCCGGCCAATGCCGATGGACATGGTGGCGCTCATCCTGCCGCTCATATGCATGACGCGCACCCGATCCAGAATTTCAAACTTTCCGGCCAGGATGCTGTTGAAGCCCCGCTCCTCGATAATGGCCACAAACTTGTCCCGGTTGATTTTTACAACAAAGCCATAGTTGGCGGAGATATACTCCCCCACCACACGCTCGATGTCCCCCATGAGCTGGGCCCGCTCTATGTCCTTGTAGTCCTGCGTCAGCTCCTCGTAATTGTCCACGGCGAGTATGGCGATGGAGGGCTTGGCCAGATGGTATTCGGTGGCATAATATTTAAGCTGGGTGTCCTCCATGAGGTAAAGGACGGTCAGCAGCTCCTCGCCCTGGTTGTGCTGGCTGAGATAGGCGGTGTACAGCTTGCCGCCGTATTCAATGTCCGCGCGGCCGGCGGCGGCGGCCGCGTTCAGGTCAAACCCGGGAAGCATATCGGAGATGCCCTCTCCCAGCATTCCCCGCCCGTCGAACACCTGCGCGGCGCAAAGCTCGTTATACCAGGTAATCTCGGAACCGGCATAAACAGTGAGAACCGGCATGGGAAAGGTGTTGTAGTCGGGGCCCATCGCCGAAGCGATTCCCTGGCCGATATCCTCCAGCATCCGGCTGGCCCGGCGTCCGGCCCGGCGCAGCAGGATCAGTACCACAATAAAGACGGCAAAGGTGACCGCCGCGGAATGCGGCAGATACCGGCTGCCGGCAACCGCCATAACCAGTACCAATGCTGCGCAGAGGGCCATCAACAAGGCGATGACCGGCGTGAATAATGAAAACCGATTGTGCATGCTTGCTCCAATCCGCCGCGGTAAGCGCGGCCAGTTTTTTAGCAAAAGCCCCTACTGGGGAAAACAGGAAATCATACTTGATTACTGTTCATTATAGCACAAGGGTTGAATCAAGCACAAGGGGAATTGCCGGGGCGCTGTTATTTTCATCCTGCTAAGAGCCGGATATTTTCACCCCGATGCAAGGAAGGGGCCGGAACGCATGTCCCGGCCCCAAAGGAGTTGCGCTATATTTCCTGAATAACCGGCAGGATCATGGGATTGCGCTTTGTAACCTGCCAGAGGTAGTCGCTCACGTCGTCCTTGACCTTCTGCTTGAATACGCCCCACTCCCGGGTATCGTTGTCAATGCATCTCTGGATGGATTGACGGGCAATATCCCGGGCACGGCCGATCATGTCCTCGGATTCGCGGACATAGACGAAGCCGCGGGATACGATGTCAGGTCCGGAGATGATGCGCCCGGTGGCGCGCTCAATGGCGGTGACCACCACAATCAGGCCGTCCTCCGCCAGGTGCTTGCGGTCACGCAGGACGATGCTGCCCACATCCCCCACGCCAAGGCCGTCCACCAGAACCTTTCCGGCCATAACGGTCTCACCGAACTTCATGGAATCCCCGTCCAGCTCCACCACCTTGCCAATATCCCCGATCAGCATGTTCTGGGGGGGAATACCCATGGATACGGCCAGGTCGGCGTGACGCTTCAAATGCTTGTATTCGCCGTGCATGGGCAGGAAGAACTTGGGCTTGGTGACGGCCATCATCATCTTCAGCTCGTCCTGGCAGGCGTGTCCGGAGACATGGATATCATACATTTTATCGTAGATCACCTCGGCCCCCAGCTTAAGCAGCTCGTTGACCACCCGGCCCACCAGTTTTTCGTTGCCGGGGATGGGGCTGGCGGAGATGATAATAAAGTCGTTGGCGGTAACGGTCACCTTGCGGTGGTCGCCCATGGCCATCCGGGTGAGGGCGCTCATAGGCTCGCCCTGGCTTCCTGTGGTGATGATTACGGTTTTTTCAAAGGGATACCGGTTAATGGCGTCCACCTCCACCATAACGCCGGGAGGGGCCTCCAGGTAGCCGATTTCCATTGCCTTGGCCACCACGTTTTCCATGCTGCGGCCGGAGACCGCCACCTTGCGGCCATATTTGACGGCGGCGTCGATCACCTGTTGCAGGCGGTGGACGTTGGAGGCGAAGGTCGCCACCAGAATCCGCTTTTTATCCGCCTGGGCAAAGAGCTTGTCGAAGCTGAAGCCCACGGTGCGCTCGCTGGCGGTGCTGCCGGGGCGCTCGGCGTTGGTGGAATCGGAAAGGAGGGCGAGAACCCCCTTGCTGCCCAGCTCTCCGAACCGGGCGAGGTCGATGGGCGTACCCCGGATGGGGGTGAAATCCACCTTGAAGTCGCCGGTTTGGATGATAACCCCGGCGGGGGTTTGGATGGCGAAGGCGCAGGCGTCGGGGATGGAGTGGTTTACGTTAACAAATTCCACCGACATGCAGCCTACGCTGACAATGTCGCCGGGCTTCATTACATTCAGCTTTACCTTGCCCAAAAGGCCGTGCTCCTTGAGCTTGCCCTCCACCAGGGCCAGGGTGAGCCGGGTGCCATAAAGGGGAAATTTGACATGCTTGAGAAGGAACGCCAGACCGCCGATATGATCCTCGTGGCCGTGGGTGATGAAAATACCCTTGATCCGGTCCTTGTTCTCCAGCACATAGGTAAAGTCGGGGATGACCAGATCGACGCCGGGCATTCCTTCGTCGGGGAAGGTGAGGCCGCAGTCCACGATAAAGGAGTCTCCCTGGCATTCATATACCGTCAGGTTTTTTCCCACCTCACCCAGGCCGCCCAGGGGGATGATGCGCACCACAGGCTTCTTGGGGCCCGCGGGCTTTCTGCCGCCCCGGCGGGATTGGGTCTTTTTAGCGGGAGCCTGCTGCTCCTGGGCCTCCATAGGCTGGGCCGGGGGATTGGGGACCTGCTGCGGCCTTCCGGCAGGTCTGCGCCCGCCGCCCTTAGGCTGGGGCTTGGCGGCCTGACCCTGCTGATTCTGCGGCTGATCTTCGGTTTGGCGCGGCTGCCGCCCCTTGGGCTGGGGGCGGCTTTGGGGGGCATTGGCCTCCGTATTTTTAGCCGCGGCGTCGGTTTGCGCGGATCCCCGCCTGGGGGAACGCTGCCCGTTTCCGGAAGGACGCCGCCTTTTTTCCCCTGAGGGCTTGTTGTCCGGGTTGTTGTTATTATTGTTTTGTTCCGGCACGTAGATACCTCCATAAATTATTGTGAATGCCGTAATGCATCCTCCGCTGTATCCGTGGGGAGATCGTGCGCAGCTTGTGCGCGGGCGCTACCAGCGCGGCGGACAAGGCTTTCCGGGACACGGGCGCTATAAAAAAACGCGCAAAATCAGCTTTCAGTGTTAAAACACAAAAAGCAACGGCGCACACAAAAGCGCCGCCAAACCACCGGTTTTCCTGGCTGATCCCGTTTTACCGCTCGGGGATCCGCGTAACCGGCAGCGGCGCGCTTCCGGGCGCAGCCCGAAGCGAACAGCAGTATTCAGTTTTCGAGGGGAAGCAGACCTGCCGGTGCCCGGCCCATTTGGCCGGCGCACAGGGAAAACCGCCCGCGGAGCGGGGGATGGCAGAGCGTTCGCACCTCTAATACGGTCACATCATCCCTAACAGTCTATACCAGTCATGGCGGTTTGTCAAGAGGAAGCTGGAAGAAAACACGAAGGGCCTATGTCATATTCTTCCGAAGCATCTCCTCGATATCGTCGCAGATACCGGCGGAGATTTCGGCGCTCAACGCCTCGGCAAAGATTTTAATTCCGGTGCCTCTCTTGAGGGGGCGCACCAAGGCCGTGCCCCGCTCCCCCCGGAGCAGGACGCCTTCGGCAATGCCGCCGGACTTCTCCTTCCCGGCCAGATCATGAAGCAGAGACGCCGGGTTTCGGGCCACCTCAACGGTGCGGACGGTGCGGTCAAAGACCGGCGTGCGCTCCAGAAGCGCGTTAATTCCACCGGCGCGCTTGGCGGCGGACAGGAACATCAGGGCCTGCATCAGGGCGTCCCGGGACCACATCTGCACCCCGGCCAGCCGCCGGGCGGCAGCGTCGGTATCGTCGGCGGGGCAGGTGAAGTAACGCAAAACCTGGCGGCCCCTGGCGGCCCCTATTTCGTCGATCACCCTGGGAGCATCAAAGGGGATGGAGATATCCTGCCCCCGCTCCAGCTCCGACAGGCAGCACCAGGTGAAGATCATGTGGTGGCGGATATACCCCAGGGCGGGGTCATAGATGCGCGCCTTATCCCCTTGGGCGGATATCTCCAGGGTCAGTCCGGAGGAGGTGTCGCAGCCCAGGCGGCCCAGCACATCCGTTAGGGTATTCTTTACGGCTAAATTGCTGGACTTGACCCGGGCGCCGCAGCCGTTCAGGTTTTTGGGGATGCAGCGAACCAGCTGGGATTTATAAAGGGTGGACATGCCGGTCATCTCCGCTATGTCGCCCATGTCCTCCCCGGTGCAGCGGACAAATTCGCCCCGGGCCAGGATGGTTTCAATATTCCGCTCCATTTCCCGGGTGGCGGGCAGCCCCCCCACGCCGAACAGCTTGACGGAAGCGTGGCTGTCGGCCCGGATATACACCCCGATGGTCAGGGCGCAGAAGTTCATGGAGAATTCAAACTGGGTCTGAAAATTTTCACCGAAATCAATGATGTGCGCTCCTGTGGAGCGGATGCCCGCGCAGAGGGCGGCCTTGAGCACGCCGCCCCCCTTGTGGCCGCTGCACCCCACCGCCACCCGGACATTAGGGTTTAAGCTGCCCACAGCCGCGCCCACCCGGGCCATGAATTCCGGGGTCAGCTCCACCCCGATCTCGCCGGTAATGCCGTCGTCGTCGAAAAAGGCTCTGGACTGGACGGCGGTTTTCACATGGGTTCCGGCTACGGTCATGGGGGGGATTTGCTTATTGTTCCAAATTTTAATTCCCGGGTTGACCGAGGCTCCCTCGCCCAGGACGGCACCGGCTCCCAGGGTGGCTCCCTCAAAGAGCATTGCGCCTTGTCCCACCGAGGCGGTGGCGCAGACCAGCGCGCCGGTGAGCCGGGCCCGGCGGCCGATATGGCAGTCCTGGAGAAGGATGCTGGCGGTGATCCGGGCGCTGGGGCCGATGTAGCAGCCGTCGTCGATGACGCTGCCGCTCTGGAGCTGGGCGCTGTCCTCCACCCTCACGTGGCGGCCCAAGTAGATGGGGGGCGTGATCCGCAGGGCGGCGGAGGGGCGTTCCCCGGCGAAAATATTGCCGTCGGCGTCCCGGTGGCCGTGGATTTTGCAGCGGATGCGGCCGTGGAGCATATCCTGCTGGCAGCGGATATAGCTGTCCAGATCCCCGATATCGCACCAATAGCCCTCGCCCTCCCAGCACCGGAGGTTCATCCCCCTGGACAGCATGAGGGGAAACAAATCCTTGGCAAAATCAAACACCTGATCCCGAGGAATCAGCTCCAGGGCCCTTCGGGACAGAAGATAGACGCCGGTGTTGGCCATGTCGCTCACCGCCTGGGAAAAGGCGGGCTTTTCGATAAATCCTGAGATCACCCCCTGGCCGTCGCAGGCGATGAGGCCGTACTCCCGGGGATCGTCCACCCGTTTGCTCAAAATGGTCGCGTCCGCCCCCTGGCTGCGGTGCCAGGCAATGAAGGCGGACAGGTCAAAATCGCACATGGCGTCGCCGCTGATAACCAGCACCTCATCGTCCTCGCCGGTACAGGCGTTTTTTACTCCTCCGGCTGTGCCCAGGGGCTCTGTCTCCTCCACAAAATCCAGCGGGATTCCGCCAAAGGAGCCGTCGGGGAAGTGATCCACAATGCGGTGGGGGAGATACCGCAGCGTCAGGGCGGCGGAGGTAATGCCGTGCTCCGCCAGCAGCTCCAAAATGTATTCTAAAATCGGCCGTCCGCAGAGCCGGGCCATGGGCTTGGGCAGGTCGCAGGTCAGGGGGCGGAGCCTGCTGCCCTCGCCGCCTGCCATAATCACCGCTTTCATTACAATACTCATCCTTTCCGAAAAAAATCGTTAAGAATAGTATTGGTAACATTTGCAGGGTTTAGTACACAATTCCAAGAAGATTGTGAATCGCAGCCGCAAAAAATGCGAAAACTATTGCCAAATGCCCTCAATTACGATATACTGACTGGTGTGTAACATAAGTGACGTAAACGGAGGACGGCTATTGAAGAAGGTATATCTGTACACCGACGGGGCCTGTTCCGGAAACCCGGGGCCGGGGGGCTGGGGCGCGGTGCTCAAGTACGGCGGCCAGGAAAAGGAGCTGAGCGGCGGGGAGCCGGAGACCACCAACAACCGGATGGAGCTCACGGCGGTTATCGAGGGGCTTTCCGCCCTTAAGGAGCCCTGTGAGGTGGAGCTGTGTTCCGACAGCACCTATGTAATTGATTCCATTCAAAAAAAATGGGTGTATAACTGGCAGCGGAAGGGGTGGCGCAAGTCGGACAATTCCCCGGCGCTGAATGTGGATTTGTGGCAGCGGCTGCTGCCGCTTTTGGAAACCCACAAGGTTTCCTTTGTATGGGTGCGCGGGCATACCGGGCATCCGGAAAATGAGCGGTGCGACCGGCTGGCGGTGGCATATTACACCCGGCTGCGCGAAAAGTAGCGGAAGGGCGCTCCGGACAAGGAAAAGGTGAAAAATTTTGAGTATACAATATATCTATGCGGATAACGCCGCGACCACCCGGATTGCGCCGGAGGTGCTGGAGGCCATGCTTCCCTGGCTGGAGGAGGGCTATGGCAATCCGTCCAGCATCTACCGCAAGGGCCGGGAGGCCAATGTGGCCGTGCTGGGAGCCCGGGAGCAGGTGGCCAAGGGGATCGGCGCGGGCCTGGGGGAGATTTACTTCACCGGCAGCGGCAGCGAGGCGGACAACTGGGCCATCAAGGGTGCGGCCCGCGCCTTGGCGTCCAAGGGGAAGAAGCATATCGTCACCACGGCCTTTGAGCATCACGCCGTCCTCCATACGGTGGAGGCGCTGGAGAAGGAGGGCTTCTCCGTAACCTACCTGCCGGTGAACGAAAACGGCATTGTCCGGGTATCCGACGTGGCGGAGGCAATCAGGGAGGACACGGCGCTGGTGAGCGTCATGTACGCCAACAACGAAATCGGCACCATCCAGCCCATCGGGGAGATCGGCGCGCTTTGCCGGGAGAGGGGAGTGCTGTTCCACACCGACGCCGTGCAGGCTATCGGCAATGTGGAGATCGACGTAAAGGCCCAGAGCATTGATATGCTGTCCCTGGCGGGACATAAAATACACGCACAAAAGGGCGTCGGCGCGCTTTACATCCGCAAGGGGATTAAGATTACCAACCTGATTGACGGAGGCTCCCAGGAGGCGGGCCACCGGGCGGGCACCGAGAATGTCCCCGGAATTGTGGGGCTGGGCAAGGCCATGGAGCTGGCCTGCCGGGACATCCCCCGGAGGGCGGCGGCTACCCTCGCCCTCCGGGAGCGGCTTATCGACGGACTCCTCCGGCTGCCCCGCACCCGTCTGAACGGCGACCGGGACAGGCGGCTGCCCGGTAACGTCAACATCTCCTTTGAGGGGATTGAGGGGGAGAGCCTCCTTCTTATGCTGGATCTGAGCGGAATTGCCGCCTCCTCCGGTTCCGCCTGCACCTCCGGCGCGCTGGATCCCAGCCATGTGCTATTGGCCATAGGCGTGCCCCATGAGGTGGCCCACGGCTCGCTGCGGCTTTCTATCAACGAACAGAACACCCAAGAGGAAATCGACCGTATTCTGGAGGTTACCCCCACCGTGGTGCAGCGCCTCCGGGATATGTCCCCCCTGTGGGATAGAATAAAAGCGCAAGCCTAATACTAATATTCAATTAAGAAATCGACAAGCGATTTTTAATTGAATATGCGTCGCTAACGCGCCGCGCCGCTACGCGGCTGCGTCTCATACAATCTTCTATCAAAGCGTTTCGACGCTTTGATAGAAGATTAGTATAAAACCGGAAGGATGGACAAGAATGCTGTATTCTGATAAGGTAATGGATCATTTCGCCAATCCCCGCAATATGGGGGAGCTGGAGGACGCGGACGGCGTGGGCGAGGTAGGTTCCCCCGCCTGCGGCGATATTATGAAAATGTTTATCAAGGTGGAGGAGGGCAAAATTTCCGATATCCGCTTTAAAACCTTTGGCTGCGGCGCCGCCGTTGCCACCAGCTCCATGGCCACCGAGCTCATCAAGGGCAAATCCATTGACGATGCGCTGAAGCTCACCAACAAGGCGGTTGTGGAGGCGCTGGAGGGTCTGCCCGCGATAAAGCTCCACTGCTCCGTCCTGGCGGAACAGGCGATCAAAACCGCCATCTCGGACTATTACACCCGGCAGGGCGTGGATCCGCTGCCTATTGTGGGGCCCCTTCCCCAAGGGGACGCCTGCCATATGTGAACCATGCAAAGAGCCAGGAAGCAGCGAAGCGCTGTTTCCTGGCTTTCCGGCGGACGGGGACGGTTGGATTATCTCATCATGTAGGATACGTTGTCGATGAAGCTGCCCACCTGGCGGAGAGCCTTTCCGGTGGATTTTTTGATCTGTTTATTTCTGTTCCGGTTGCCGGACAGCATATAGGCGGCTGTGCCCACCGCCATCCCTACGGCAGCGGTGGTGATAACGGCTGAGGTTTTATTTCTGTGCATAGTGGGATCCTCCTGATAAAATATTTTTCATTCTTTAGTCTGTCCAGCAAAGGGTTTTTAAAACTGTAAATATCCGGTATTTTTTTACTAGGAGGAATTTTTATGCTTGGCCGGTCTGCCAGGGTAGCCGCCATCCACGACCTTTCCGGCTTCGGGCGATGCTCTCTGTCGGTGATCCTGCCTACCATGTCCGCCATGGGCGTGCAGGTTTGCCCGGTTCCCACCGCCATTCTCTCCGCCCACACCGGCGGCCTGGGGGATGTGGCGATGCGTGACCTCACCGATTACATCCAGCCTGCCCTGGAGCATTATCAAAATCTGAAGCTGGACTTTGAGTGCGTTTATAGCGGCTTCCTCAGCGGTGAGGATCAGATCGGCTGCTGCCTGAGCTTTTTTGCGGCCTACCCGGACGCGCTCCATGTGGTGGATCCGGTGATGGGGGATCATGGAAAGCCCTACCGCACCTGTACCCCCGCCATGCGCCGCCGCATGAACGAGATGGTGCGGGTTGCGGACATCATCACACCCAACCTCACCGAGGTGTGCATCCTGTTGGGACAGGAACAGCTTTACGGCCCCCTCGCCACCACCCAGGCCAAAAGCATTTTGGCCCGGCTCAGCGAGATGGGACCCCGTTATGTGGTGGTTACCGGCGTGAACCTGACGGCCGGGGGGCTTGCCAATATCGGCTATGACCGGGAGCGCAGCGCGTTCTGGCGTGTGGATTGCGAATATGTCCCTGTGGCCTACCCCGGTACAGGAGACATCTATGCCGGCGTTCTCACCGGGGGGATGCTTACCGGGGACAGCCTGCCCCTTGCCATGGATCGGGCCAGCAGGTTTGTGGAGCTGGCCATCAAAACCACCTACGGTTATGGCACCGACCCCCGGCATGGCGTCATGCTGGAAAAATCACTGGGCTGGCTCACCCGGGATAACATCCTGAAGGGCTATCAGACGCTTTAATATGGAGAGGAAAGAGCCATGAAAACCTGTATTTTAATGGGGAGTCCCCGGAAAAATGGAAACACCGCCTCGCTGATGCCCTTTTTTATGGACGAATTAAAGAGCGGAGGCGGTCAGGTGGATTATATCCGGCTGCATGACCTGAAAATAGAGCCGTGCGTTGCTTGCAGGAGCTGCCAGAATGATTATACGCGGTTTGGCTGTGTTATCAGCGACGATATGCAGAAGGTCTTTGATAAGGTCTGCGAATGCGACCTTCTGGTATTGGCGACGCCGATCTATTCGTGGTTCTGCCCGGCGCCGATGAAGGCGGCGCTGGATCGGTTAGTGTATGGCATGAACAAGTATTACGGCGAGACAAAAGGCCCCTCCCTGTGGAAAGGCAAAAAATGCGCCCTGCTTACAACCTGCGGTTATCCGCCGGAGAAGGGCGCGGATTTGTTTGAGGAAGGCGTCAAAAGGTATTGCAAGCACTCCTCCCTTGTGTATCTCGGCATGCTTGCCATACGGGATATGGGATACCGGGCAGAATTTCTGGACAGCGGGAAAATTCAGCAAGCAAGGGATTTTGCCCAAAAATTGATAAGCGGCTTTCATACCAATCCGCTATAAAAAGGTTTGCTTTTTTATAGAGGATTGCATGAGACAGGGCCGCGCAGCGGCGTATCCGCTTTTTAAAGCGGATTAGTATCAGGTGTAAGGAACAAGCAGGGCGGGGAACAAATCCCCGCCCTGCTTGTTCTTGTCGGCGCCCCCCCGGCGAAGCCGGAGGGTTCCCATTAAAATAGTATTAGTATTTGTCGGCCCCGCCTGAAAGGGCGAACCCGCTTGCCGCATAGCTTGGGGCTTTTGCTTCCTCCCGCTCATACATGGGCATGGACGCGCTCCCCTTGAGCTTGAATTGGGCGATAATGTTATCAAGCACAGCGGCCTGGGCGGACATTTCCTCCGAGGACGCGGCGGTTTCCTCCGCAGTGGCGGAATTTGCCTGAACAACCGAGGATAGCTGGTTGATTCCCGATGTGACCTCAGCCATGGAATCGCTCTGCTGATGGGAGGCGTTATTCACCTTGGCAATAGATTCCGCGTTCTTCACGGAAATAGCGGCTACAGACTGGATGCTTGCATTGACCTTATTGGCAATGTTATTGCCCTCCGCAACGCTTTGGCCGCTTTGCTCTATCAGAACCGCTGTTTCCTTTGCGGCCTCGGCGGATTTGGAGGCAAGATTCCGAACCTCATCCGCGACCACCGCAAAGCCCTTGCCGTGCTGACCGGCGCGGGCGGCTTCTACGGCGGCGTTCAGCGCGAGGATATTCGTTTGGAACGCGATATCGTCAATTACCTTGATAACCTTGGAGATGCTTTGCGATTTATCATCAATATCCCGCATTGCGGCCATCATTTGATTCATGGCGCTGTTACACTCGCCCATCATCCGGCCTGCTTCCTCTACATCCGCAAGCGTTTCCGTCGCCGTTTTGGTATTTTCATCCGCCATAGTCTGTATTTGGGTCACAGCGGCCGTAAATTCCTCAATGGTAGCCGCCTGCTCACTGGAGCCGGTAGCAAGGTTCTGGGACGCCTGTGCTATTTGCTGCGAGCCGGAGGAAACCTGAGAGGACGATGTGCGGATTTCAGACATCACCTTGTTGTAGCTGTCCACCAATTGGTTCAGCGCCTTATTCATCGCGTCCTGCTCGGACCGGACGCTGAAGGAGCCGGTATAGTCGCCGTCTGCCATCTGAATGATGCCTTTTTCCTGCTCCATAATCGCAGTGGCAATCTGCCACAAGGCGTCGTTTACATCCCCGATCTCGTCCTTTTGATCTATCTGAGGGTCAACCTTTAAGTCGCCTGTCGCCATCTTCCGCACCTCGCGGGCCATACGTCCCAGGGGCGCGGCAATCAGCTTTGTGTTGTAGAAGGCAAAGAAGATTGCCGAACCGACGGCCAGAACCGCCAATGCCACCAGCAGCAATACCAGAAAGTTTGCTGTCTTGGAATCCGCTTCGCTTGTGTCGTTTACGACTTGGAGCGCGGACAGGGAAATTCCGTCAAGATTTGTGATAACCGTATCAATCGGTGCGGTAAGGGATGTAAGGAGGGTAGATATCTCTCTTTGGTTGTCCGTGTTGACCGCCGCAACAAACTGTTCGCGGAACGCCGAATATTCAGCGTATGCCGTTTTAGCCGCCGCCAGGCGTTCAATATTTTCCTGGAGAGCCAACGCCCCCTCCAGGGTAGTGACAAGCTGGTTAAACTCAGCGTCCAAGGTGCGCAGCGTGTCAATTTCCGCCGAATAGTCCACATTGAGCTCACGCATTAACGCTGCGCCGCGATAAGCCGCGCGCTGCGCCTGTATATTCCGCCTCAACAATGTGGCATTATTGGTTGTGATAGCCTGCTTGTACATTGTGTTCTCATTGGTATCCAATGTTTTCAGCCCTATGATTCCGGTTACGCCGGCGATGGCCGCCATCACAGCCACTATAAGGAATGCAACCATGAGCTTGTTCTTGATCTTCATGTTTTTCATTGTCTTAGCTCCATTCATTTAATTTGTTCAGAATCTGCCATGCATGTGGAGGTTTCTGCCAAGTAATATCGTCAATCACCTTCATAACGTAATTAATGGAGTGGCCAATACTACGCTAACGCTACACTACCATTATCGACTCTTTATTTAGAAAATTAACCGGTATTTCTATATATTTAAAAGAAAATAATAGTAATTCATCATGAAAACGAGGCGGCAGGCGGCGTTAGCGGCTAAGGGGCGGCTCCATGCTGTCTGGAACCGCGTTAAAGGGCAGGCCCTCATTCTCGTAGGAGAAGGTTCCGGCGCCAATCTGATAAGCAAAGATACGCCGCCAGCTTTGGCTCCCTTCGTTGTTGATAAGCCCGGACAGGAGCAGCTCGGCATCGCCGCCGGGAAGGGAAATAAATCCGTCCGCCGAAAAATCTTCCAAGGAACAGTTCTCGTCCAGATATCCTGCCGATTCAAATTTTTCGCGCAGCATCCCCAGCGTCAGTCCCTTTTCATCCATAATATCCTGCACAGTCACCCTTTTATCCAACTGGAGGTCATAATTAAAGGACTGGATTTTGCCGTCGGTGCCTAAGGCGGGGCAGATCGTTTTGGTGGCGACGATTTGCAGATAACGGTCATTGGTAAAGGGATAGGCGCGGAGCTCCACCCAGGTATCGCCGCCCCCCTTGGCATATTCCTCCAGCATATCCGCACTGAACCGGTCAATATCCTCGTTGAGGCCGAAGAGAACCGGGGAGGTATCCGCTCCGGTAAAATGCAGCACCTCCACGATGTTGTCCCCGTCGTACAGCTGGTGATATGGGGTAAGCGCGGGGCGGGCCTCCGGCTCCTCCGCCGGTTCCTCAAGGGAGGCCTCCGGGATACTCTCCTCCCCGGCGGCGGATTCCCGGCTGGACATGACGCCGGCCTCCGAAGCCGGCTGCCGGGACACACAGCCCGACAGCAAAAACAATGTAAGGAATATAATTAACAGGCGCTTCATTTTCAGTTCACCCTTGTATTAATGAGAGGCTTCTGTGGAATTCCCGGAGTGTGCGCTTGTATAGTCAGTTAATTTGAAAATGCTAAAGCGTTTTCAAACAGCGAGCTTTGCTCGCTGGCACGCCTTTGGCGTGCAACTGACTATGCAGCAAGGTTAACGCCGCCATATGGGCGGCGCGCGGCGTTCGCCGCGACTTAAAAACGC